>Ga0123356_10000763_pt1 | contig 35616 bp, 41 predicted proteins | sample TergutEmb28metaG_2_FD_92546 | JGI IMG/M metagenome (GOLD analysis project Ga0123356, IMG submission 92546) | Embiratermes neotenicus P3 segment gut microbial communities from Petit-Saut dam, French Guiana - Emb289 P3 | ecosystem: Host-associated > Arthropoda: Insects > Digestive system > Gut ...
AATGGGTGGTACCTTACGGTACCACCCCACAATCAAAATATCAACCCCAACGGTTAGAACCTGTACGTCGCGCTGACCCTGTTGAACAGGTGGTACATGTTACCGCTGATCATGTTGGTAAACGTATACGGCAGGTCTTCCGAAGCGACGAAGTCGATGCGGAGACGGTTGTCGATGTTGATGCCGAAGCCAAGGCCGACGAGGTCGCCATCGGAACCGTCGGACGGAGTATTCTCCCACCAGCCCGATGTTGTACCATTGGAGAAGTGCCTGATTTCCTTCTTGCCGCCAACACGGATGAGGAACCAGTCCCACATTATGTTGCGCTCGATGCCGAAGCTCAGACGTGCGCCGATGGACTCGGAAGCCGCGCCGCCGCCAACCACATCAGTCTGGGTGTAAACACCCTGGAGACCGGCCCAGAAGAAGCCGCGGTCGATATTCATATTGATACCAACGCCGCCATTGAGGTCAATCTCTTTTGTTTCGGCGAGGTTCATGAACTCAAGCGAAACTTGGGGCACAAACGAACCGTTGATGGCCGGAACAGCCGAGAAGAAACGCACATCGCCGCGGATGAAATAGTCCCCCGAAGAAACAATCTTCACCGAATCAGCGTAAACTGGGTTGTAAATAGTAGGGGGATTGCCAATCTTGCGATCGGGTGGCGTGAACCTTGCGTTGGTGACACCGGCATTGAACGAGGCTTCAAGGTCAAGCCCCTGCTCTATGTTCCAGTTGATACCGAGCGCACCTTTGTAGAATTCAGTCTGGTTCCAAATTATGTCATTTTGCGTTTCGGTCTGGAAAGCCGCATAACCGCCCACACCGACCGCGAGACCATTACCCAGGTCGTAGCCGAACATGAGGTCGATTTTACCGGTAGGCTCGTGAAGGTCACAACCGAGAGCCTTGCCCGCTTCAATAAGCTTGTTGACCATATAGTCGCGCCTGTTAACAAACGCGCCAATCGAAAGCATCGGGCCGTTTTCCTCGTCGCTGAAGCGATGCGAGATCATGGCACCGAAGTGCGGGTCGCGCGGCAAGTTGTACTGATAGGTCATACTGGCTAAATCGCCAACTACGAGCTCAGGTTTAGGCACATAACCAAACGAACCATAAATCATATTAGGATACAGGCTCATGTCGGCAGGGTTATTGAAGACACTGACCTCATCGCGGTAGAACCAAGGCGTGTTATGCCTGCCCATAACCGCGACACGCGCGTCCGTTGCGTAACTGCCAATCACAAAACCCGCCGCGAGAATTAACGCCAGCGCCCTCCTCTTAATCATACCGCCTCCGATAAAAAAGTTTTTGTTATTGTTATTAACATATTATAAACCGACGCGGGGACAGGCACACGCCCATCCCCTCGCCTATTCCAATCTTTACTGCGTGAACGTGAACGGATAAGTTACTTCCGTTACGTCGCCAGGCTTGTCGATCTTCTCAAACACCCAGCTCCTCACACGAGAGACAACTGTCTGCTCAAGTTCCGAGTCGCTCAGCGTAGACGAAACCATCTGCGCAAAAATCACCTTGCCGAATTCGTCAATAGAGAACTTGACCGTAACCGTACCGCTAAGACCCGGCTTGTCGCGCAGGCGCCTGCTGTACGCGTGGCGGAGGGCCGCCATGTTCTGCATAACGACGCGCTGAATACTCGCACGGCTGCGTCCGCCCGTAAGAGCGCCGCCCTTGAGGAAGTCGGGGGACGATACCTTAAGCTCCCCGCGCTTCTTGAGGTCGAGACCGCCGCCGCCGCCGCCGCCCATAAGGCCGCCGAGCAGATCGTCGATACCGCCGCCGCTGCCGCCGAAGCCCGAGCCGTAACCCGAACCGTAACCGATACCGGCAACACCCTTACGGCCAACACCGCCGTCGCCGCCGGACTTAAGACCGCCAACGCCGGACAAAATAGCGTCAATGTTGGTAGCGAAACCGCCCTTACCGAAGATGTCTGCGGAGGCAACGCTCTTGCCCTTAATCTGGCCGGAGACGATACCGAGAACGCCCATCTGGGTAACGCGTGCTCTGGGGTCACCGCCGCCGCCTGTCATACCGCCGGCACCCTTGTTCTGGGTGGGCTTGAGTTTCTTGACGTCGGTGGGAACCTCTTCCTTCTTCTTCTCTTCTTCCTTCTTCTTCTCCTCAAGCTGCGCCTGGATTTCATCGGCTCTTACGAGCTTGGCCACGCGCTCTTCGGGGAGTTTTTCGAAAAAGTCTGTCGCCACCTGAACAGGGACGTGCTGGCTGATGAAGATAATAGCGGCAACCGCCATTAGCATACATATAAGTTGTATGTTCCTCATCTTGGTCGACTTCTCGAACTGGAAGACGTCGGGACGAGCTGAAGCCGCAGCAGCGTACTCAGCGTCGGTCAGAATCCTTCCGGGCTCATCGTCCTCGTCGTCATCATCGTCGTCGTGCCTTGCGGCAGTGGACGTGACAGGTGCGGCGGCTGCCGCATAAGGCGCTGCCGTCGCGGCTGCTGCCGCGGCTACGGGCGCTGCTGCAAATGCGGCTGCGACCGGCACCTCCTGAAGAGGAACGAGCCCCACCTCGGCGCCAATAGCGCCGAACTGAGCGTTGAGCCTTTGCGCCTCGTCCTCGTCAGCTTCCTTCCGGATGCAAATATCCTTCTGCGTGATGGCGTTGTACACCACATCAGGCGTGCTTCCGGACCAACGAGCGACTTCGGCAGCAATGGCCGAAGCCCTCTGCGGATCCTCGCATTTTTTGATTAGTACCTTATACTTCACTGTTTATATCCCTTTCCGTGACGACGGGTTAACCGTCATCCCTTTCCATGACAGCAAAGTTCATATTATTGTACCCAGACTTGCCGCAGGTGTTCATTATCTTGAAAAGAACGTCGAAATCTATGTTCTTGTCGACCTGAACGATAACTTTACCCTGAACGGCGTTGAGCGCACCCAAACGGACCATCTCCTCCTCCTGCGCCAAACAAACCTTCAGGCGCTCCTCCAGCTTAGAGATAACCGGATCAGGCTCCTCCTGCGGGATGTTCCTGGCGTCGTCCGTAGGGGCGACGGCCTGGTTATCCAAAAGGATCATGTCCTGGGTTACCGCGATCTGCAGGTTCACCTCGGTCGGCTTCTTCTTAGACTCCGAGTTCGGCAACACAAGGTTGTCGGCGTTGGTCAGAATGGAGCCGTCTGCCGAGTAGTTCTTGAGCAGAAAGAGAAGCATGATGGTCAACACGTCCATGAGAGACGTGATATTCATCGAGGCACTATGTTTCTTTTGAACAAATCTTCCCATTGTTATGCCCTCAACTTTGCGATTGAGATGTTGGGGAACTCAGCCTGCCGCGCAGCGTCCATGATCTGGACAATCTTGTCGTAGATCACTTCGTTTTCCGCGGCGATGATGATGTCTTCACCATCTTCGGCATCACGATAACGCTCTTTCACCTTCATAAGACGGTTCTTGAGTTCGTCGTACGCCGAAAGCGGCCTGCTCTCAAACTCTCCGGGATTCGTTACTACTATGCGCCGGCGAGGGTTAGTGAGCGCGAAAACCGTATCGCCCGCCTTCAACTCACCTTCCCGAATCGCATTACCATCAACATCCGTCAACATCTCACCAAATCTGGTGTACATCGACTTGATAATCTTGCGGCTCTCGGGCTCTACAGTATAGAGGTAAATCTCAAAACGCTCGAAAATCGTGAGTTCTCTGCCGGTAATCGGATGCTTGGGCATCCCACCGCCCGGCGCATACTCAAGGAGCGTATCAAGTTTGTATTCATCTCTGGTAATGTAGCGGTGATACTCCTGATAAAAAAGGCTGGGCATGAAACCGCCCTTGGCGCCCAGCGTCACGACGGAGTCGGTGATGATAGCCGTGAGGAGGAGCTTGTTGTCCTTGTCCTCAGTAGGCTGCTCTGTCACCGCGCTCTTCGTCTGCGAGCCGCGAGCCTCGGGTAGCTTGATATCGATGATGGCGACGCTGGCGAACTCCGCGGACACAATAAGCATCGGAATGAGCACGACCATCAGGTTCATAAAAACCTTCAAGTCTACGTCCGTGACCTCTGCGCCACCAACTTTTAACTTGTTAGCCATCTAAATTTGTTCCTCCCAAAAAAGGGTTAATTAGGCCTCGACCATGTTAATAAGCTTGGTCGCCTTCTCGTCGAGCTGCTGCATCACACTGTCGGACTTGCCGGAAATGAGACCGTGGGCAAGAAGCAGAGGAACGGCAACAAGGAGCGCCCAAAGAGTGGACGACATCGACATGGAAATACCGGCAGCGAGCGCCTGGGCACGCTGAGCGGCAGGAACGTTAGCGATAGCGTCAAACGCAAGCATCAGACCGTAAATCGTACCCATAAGACCCACGAGCGTAGTAATGTTGGCGATCGTCGGAATAAAGGGGATATTACGGGTAACCTTCGGCGACTCGGTGAGGAACACTTCGTCAACAGCCTTCTGAACAGCTTTGGAACCACGGCCGCGGTTCTGAAGAATAGCAACCACGCCCTTCGCAAGCGGGGTCTTCTGCGACGCGGCATACTTGATCGCCTTGTCAAACTCGCCGGCCTTCACATACTTCGAAACACCGCCCATAAAAGCGCCGCTGCCCGAGCCGCAGGTGAAGTAAAGGTACCAAACACGTTCAATCACAAAACCCATACCAATCGCAAGCAGGACCATGATCATCCACATACACCAGGCTCCACTAGTCAAGAAACCTTCCTGTACAAACTTAACCAGCATCATAAGGCAGAACTCCTTCCACTTAATTGTTTAAGTGAGTTAGTTGTTTATGGTTTTTAACAATACTATTCCTGCAAAACCCCCCGCGGACCCGCCGAAGGGGGAATTTTACCAATAACTAATAAATTAAAATACCGCCACCCAATAAAGCAAAGAAATTTACATTTTTTTTTCATACGGGCGGCCGTCCCCGACCGCCCGCAACAGACACATCCGAAACCGACACCCGATTAAGACCCGGATTTCAGGCTTTCAATCTTACCCTTTTCAAGAACAATGTTCCTATCGGCTTCCTGCTTGATACGGTTGAGCTGGCTGATCTTTTCGGCAACCGGGATATCCATGTTCATGATATTCTGGATACGGCGTACACTGCGCTCATACTCGGGATCCCTGCCCCTGGGCGCAATCTCGCGACCCTCGGCGTCGTACTCCTTCGGCTTCTCGGTCGGCTTCCAGGCCACAAGCTCGATGTTGATGTATTCAGACTCCGGATTGATAACATTGAGACGTTCCTTGATCCGGTCGATCCACTCGCTCTGCGCTATCCCGATATCCCGCGCCAGTTTCATACCGTTCTCATAAACCGGCATGGCGGCGTCCAAAGCCTTCAGGTAACGCTCTTCAAGCTCCATCACATAGTACTCGCGCTCATCCTCGCTCAAACCCCCGGGCACCGGCGAATTTTTGAACAGAAGACCGATCTCCTCAAGGATATGCCCCTTCTTGAACGCCATCTCCATCATCGCCTGCATGGACATGTCTATGTACTCTCCGGTCAGGTTCTGCTCCTTCGCCCAGGCAATGTTCTGGCCGAAGTAGTCCATGGCTCTGCCGTAGTACTGGTCGAGAGTCTGTAACACCCTGATTTTACCGCCCATACGCTCGACCTCGTTGCCAAACAGCGTCTGGTTCGCAACCGCCTCGGCCATGTCGTAGAACCCGCGGCCGATCATGTAGGTCGATCTCATCGTCCACTCTTCAACACCCAGCTCGATCGCCTTACCGAAGAGCTTCATGGGCTCCTCAAGCGCCTTGGTCTTGTCGCGGACACGATTCTGCATCTCACGCTCGTTCCTCGCATCGAGCTTAATGTCTACAAAACGCCTGTACTGCACCTCGCCTAACTTGAAGTACGCCTGCGCCACGTTCGCCACGTCTATGTCGGCGGTCTTCGAGTGCTGCTCGTAGATCCTGATCGCCATATTGTAGCTGGACTCGGCCTCTTTGAAGTTCTCCATATTATAGTAGGCGTCCCCGGCCTTCACAAGCGCCTGCACCTGCTTGAACCTGTCGCTCGTGTACTTGTTGGCGTAGTCGGTAAACGAATTCGCCATCTTGCCGAACTCACCCAGCTTCTCCCAGCACAAACCGATCGAGAAGAACGCCTCGCCGGCGAACTCGCTGTTGGGGTAGTTCTGGGCAAGGAGCCCGTAAACGTTGATAGCGTCGTGGTAGTGCTTGCCCTTTTCGAAGATAAGACCCGCGTTGTACAGCGCCTGCGGTGTAGCGGGGTCGTTGCGGTAACGCTCGAAGATAAGCTCGAACATCTTACCGGCCATGTCGAACTGGTTCATCTTCTGGTAAGCCTCAGAAGCGGCGGACAAGCTGGGAATCGCAAACTCGGCCTTGGGAATCTGGTTCGCGGCGGTCAGGTAAACCTGAGCGGCCTTCTCCCACTGGTCGGCCTTCTTGTAGTTCTCGGCGGCGCGGATGAACGCGGCCTCACGCACGGTGGATTGGCGCTGCGCCAGATTCTCAAAAGTCTGGGCTGCCTGAACAAAATCCTTCAGTTCCTCGTAGCACACACCGGCCTCAAACCAACCCTGCGCGGCAACCTTGGACTCCTGGAACTTGCCGGCAATCGCCTTAAACGCGGTGGCTGCGGCGGCCAAATTTCCGGCTTTCTTCAAACTCTCGGCCTGACGGTACATTGAACCGGCGGCGAGTTCCATGATCTCTTCGTAATCCTTGGCATCACGCGAGGTGCGGGAAAGAAGCCTCTCGAATGTCTGCATCGCAAGATCAAACTGGCCGTTCTGGGAATAGCTGTTACCCAGCATTCGGGCGGCCTGCGGCGTAATCTTCGCGTCGGGGTATGTGTCTACAATCTGCTTGAAAAAGTTAACCGCGTCGCCGAACGCCTTACCGCCAAAGTAAATATTACCGGCCAGATAAAGCACCTCAGGCGCGTTGGGGCTCTGCGGGAAACGCTTCTGGAAATTCACGCAGTGCTCAATGAGCTTCTTGGTCGACGGCAAAGCATAAGACTGCTCCTCCGTAACATTCTCGCGCGCCATATCTTTTTTGCGGCAGTTGTCAAGAGCAACGATGGTGTTGAAACCGGCGTCTTCCTGTGAAATGGCGATCGGGTTCGTCTTGTCGCCCTTGGTCGCCTTCAGCCTCTCAAGCTCCTCAGCGTCTATACCCAGCGTATCAACATCAGACACGTAAGCGGGGTACGTAGAAAGGTCCTGCATGGCCACATAATTATAGTTTTCGGCAGCCTTTTCGCAATCGCCCATAGACTGGTAAATTTCGGCGACGTTGTACTTGTACTCAAAAACGCGCCATTTGTCGTCGGGGAACTTCTGGAAGAATTCATTGTAGCGCTTCATCGCCGTGGCATACATAGCCTGGTTCTTCGTAGCCTGAGCGCGGCCGTGATAGTAAAGGGCGATGTCGCCGAGAGCGCGGCGTACCGACGTCCTCGCAAGGTCTATAACAACTTTCTCGTTGGCGTTGGCCTGGTGCCACTTGCTGCCCACGCCGTAGTCGTCGACCAGACGCTCACGCTCGGCATTGGCTTTCTCATGCTCCTTCTTAACAACATAACATTCAATAAGGCGCTGACGGGCAAGCGGGGCGTCTCTGTGCATCGGGAACCTCTTGAGAGCACCCTCAAGAGCGAGGATGGCTGCGTCCCACTGACCGCGGTCGCGGTTCTTCGCACCGATGTTGTAAATAACCTGAGCCTCGTAGGGCCTCTTGTTCTTGGCAAAGAACTTGGTAGCTTCCTGCACACCGTTATCCATATCGGCGAACGCGCTGGCCATATACTCAAGCGCCGGCTCACGGAACTCCTTGCGAGCGTAGCGTCCCTTGTCGCAAGCGTCGATATAGTCGAAGAAATACTCAACGGCCTTGTCGAAATCACCAAGGTTGTTGGCGGCCTCACCAAGACGGAAGTGGGTCATCTCCCTCTGCTGTTCCATCATGAGCTGGTCCATCTTGACCTTTTTATAATGCTCATAAGCGCGGCTGTAGTTGTTGTCCATGAACGCCAAGTCGCCCAAGTTGAAGTGGGCGATCGAAACGAGGCGGTTCTGGGGGAAGCGCTGTACCAACTGTTCCCAAATGATTCGGGCCGTGTCTACGTGCCCGCCCACAAGGTAGGTCGAACCCATACGAATGAACGCGTCGGGCAACCTGGGATAGTTGGGGTACTCACGAGTAAGCCGCCAATACATTGCCAGCGACTTCGAGTAGTCAGGTATGGGCGGCGTGGGACGTTCCCCGCGGCCGGTACGGTCGTACTGCTTGAGAACTTCATCAAAGCGCTCGGTGGCCTTGATAAACTCGTCGCGAGCCTGGTCGTAGTAGAGTTTGCCCAGCTCAAACATGGCCTCGGCGCAACGATCGCCTCTACGGGCGCCGGAAGCGCACTGCTCCAGCATCCTCTCGTAGGGTCCTATTATCGCAGTCAAATCCTGGCCGGAGGGACGAGCGGCATCGGCCTGCGCCCCGCGCTTTGTCAGATCCGCTTCACGCTTCCTCTCAAGCTCACGGATTCTGGCCTCCATCTGCTCCTTAGTCATAGGCTGCTGCTGTTGCTGCTGAGCGCCCTTCTTCTGGGCCGCCGCCTCAAAAACAGAGCCGGCCAAAAACACGCCGATAACCACCAACATCAACACATACTTCAAATTCTTGCCCATACCGCCATCTCCTTATTTATATTGCGGACAAAAACATTATTTTGCAATCTAACAACATCAACACTCCAAACACTATTACTCGTCTTCCATCTGCTCCATCTGCTGGCGCAATCTTTCGAGCTCGGCGTCGATAGCCTGACCCTGACCCTGGGTACTCCGCAACGTTTCCGTCAACCCGCGACTTCTCGCTATGCTTGTCGCTCTGGCGAGCGCGTAGGTCGCGTCGTCCATGATCTCCTCTTTACGCATGTGGAAATTTTTGTGCGACTTGGCCAAAACCCTGTATTCAAAGAACTCCTTGTTCTCTTTGGAGAACTTCTCGTAGCCGCGCAGAAGCTCCGGGCGCTCTTCAAGCGAACGGGGCGTAGGCCTGCGCATGGCGTTGCGCTTAATATTGTCGGCAACGGGCGAAAACTCCCCGAACTCCTTATCATACTGTACCTTGCGGTTCTTAACGTCCTGATCAGTTAAAAATTCACCGTTAGCGGCTTCTATGCAACGCTCAAACGCCGGAATCGCTTCACCATGCCTGTTCAGAAGCATAAGCGCATATCCTCTGAGCAGGTGCGCCTCCGGAACAAACGGCGATTTCGGGTGCAGGCGTATGATCTTATCCGCCGTTTGCAGCGTCTGCTGCGGCTGACCGGCCTTGGCCCACGCCCACGCTATGCCCAAAAGAGACTCATCGCCGTAAGGATTGGCATTCTCCGGAACAATAGCGTACGACTCAACCGCGTCGCGAAGCTTTTCGCCCTCAAAGTATATATGCCCCAACTTAACAGCGGCGCCGTGCTGCAACTTGTGGTCGGCAGCCCTGGATGTGGTATCGTCGATGATTGCCCTCAAATTCTGAATGGCAGCCTGCTCCCTGTCGGTTTCGTAATTGACGATCGCCAGCGTATACAGCGCGTAAAGATACGACGGATCCGAACGCTTGACAAGCTCAAGGTGCCTCTTGGCTTCTTCATAATTCCCCGCCATAAACGCGATCTCGCCGGCCAAATACTCGGCCTCACCTATAATCTCGCTGTCGCCGTAGAGGTTTATGATGAAAGAATGGTTCCTCATCGCCTCATCGTAATTCTCTTCGCGATAATCGAGACTCATTACCCCATAAAGATAGAACGCGCGCATATCCGATGTGGTGTACTCGTCAAGCGCCGCCCTGAACACCTCGCGGGCGGTCTCGTTCATGTAGAGCTGCTTGTAGCAGTCGCCCATATAGTATACAGCCTTATCGTTCAGGAAGAAGTTGGGGTAGAGCGTAAGCAGCTTGCCGTAGGCGAACGCCGCTTCCCAGTACCTGCCGGCCACATACAGGCGCATGGCCTCCTGATAGGTATCCATCGGCGCGACGACCAGCCTGTCATACAGCCTCTTCGACTCTTTCTGCTCGCGGGTACGCCCGAAATCGGCAGCGGCGCGGATCATCATCACAAGACCGCGCTCGTCGTTCATGTTCGACGCGTTTTCCAGGAAACTGTAACCGAAGTTGTAGTCCAATGTAAGATAATTGATCATCTCCGGCATCGGGTACAGGAAGTTGTAACTGAAGCCCAGGTACGGAATATTGTTGTTTGTCCAGCCGCCCTTGAACCAGATCTGCGGGATGAACATGTACTTCGCGTGGAACCCCCAGCGCAGCGCCATGGGGAAGAGATCGGCAAGTTCCTGAAGGGTGGGCACTCTGCCGTCGGCCGACGCGTCCATGGCCATCTTTCTGAAATCTTCGTTCAAAGCCGTAAGGAACATGAAAGCGTTGTCAATTATCAGCTCGCCGCTGACGACCAGATTTTTATTCAACCCGGCATAACGCAAGCCGATACGACCGCGAGAAACGGTAACCAGGTCGCCGGTGCTCGCAAGGGTGCTGAGGTCGGCGAACTCCCAGGGCGTCTGCGTCGGCACAATGTCCTGCGCGGTCAAACTTATGCCGAGGTCACCCCACTGATAATGGTCAAACGGGTTGATATAAATACCAAGGTCAACCCCCGGAATCTTCGAAAAAGCCGGCCGGCCAAACTGCGTCTGTGAACGAAGTTTTATGTTTGTACCAAGCACTAAATACGGAAGAACCCTGTAACTGTAGTTACCGACGAACCACAAATCCTGATACGAAACCTGACCGCCGGTATAATCCACATCGCCGTCTCCGCTGCCCACGCTCACTCTGTCCATAGTATTGCGCGCGTGCAGTATCGTCAAGCCGGCGGTATGGTTAAGCCGTATCGGGTAGAATAAGCTGAAGTCCTGGTATCCCATATTACCACGGTCCATACCCCAGCGGTAGAACGCCATGGAGGCATGCATCTGGTTGACCCTGTACAGCAGCGCGGGGTTGACCAGCGCCGATGTCCAACTGTTCAGGTCCTGCGTAAAGTCCGCCTGAAAATAGGGCGCGTCGTACCCGCCCTCACCCTCACCGCCATCCTGCGCCACCGCAAACGCGGCCGCACAAAGCAACGCGGCAAAAATGGCGCGTACTACACAAGCCGCTCTCTTCGTAATCATTTTTATAAATTCCTCCACAGTTATCCGACTCTTTCCGTACAACAGCAACCGGCTGTAAGCGGCCCCTAGCTAATTATATAATAACAAACAGCCCACGCTACCACAAAGGAACAATCTCGACCCGTCTGTTGCTCGCCCGCCCGCTCTCCGTTTCGTTCGAGTCGAGGGGGCGCTCCATACCGTACCCGCGGGCGACAAGCCTGTCCCTGTCGACACCCTTGGATACAAAATAAGCCACAACCGCCCGCGCCCGGTTGAGCGAAAGCGTCTTGTTAAAATCATCATCACCCTGATTATCGGTATGCCCGGCAATCTCAACCCGCACACTCGTATGGTAGGCAAGGCTGTTGGCGATATCGTCCAAAACCGGAAACGAGGCAGGCAAGATATCCGCACCCATAAATGAAAAATTGAGCGCGTCCTCGGTCAAAATAATCGTTTCTGTAATAGCCCAGGGCGCATCGGCCATAGGCGGCGGTGCCTGAACTGGTGCCGGTGCCGGAGCGGGTGCGGGTGCAGGTGCAGGCGACCCGAAGAAATTGTCCAAATCATTGTGCGCCTGCGTCAGCGACGATGCCAACTGACCCAAACCACCGGAACTCTGCGCCGACACCGCGGCCACAGATAGAGACTCGTTCAGGCCGATATCTGCGCCCTCTTCCCCCTTGCCCCTGAGCGGTGAACCGGACTTAATGTTGTAATTGTGGAGAGGGAAGCCCGCGCTCACAAACTGCGGATTCTCGGAAATATTCTACTGGCGGATGGTCTGGTTATCGGCGTTGTCGTTGAAAGGAAGGCGGTTCGCGTAGATATTGTTGCCGACAATACGGGTCTTGCGCGCCTCCGGCCCAAGGAAAATACCGTACTGCTTGTTCCCCACCAAAATGTTATTCCGCACCAGAACCTCCGTCCGGTTGGCGCAGAAAATCCCGCTGTAGCCGTTTTCCATGATTACGTTGTGGCTGATGGAGGTCCGCGTCCCGCGAACGGATTCCAGGAATATCCCCGTCCACTCGTTGCGATAAATAACGTTGTTGGCAATCTCCGGCAAAGACACCAGGGCGTGGATCCCTGTTCCCTTATTATCTATAATGATATTATTCATTATAACCGGCCGCGTATTCTTGCACAAAATCCCCGTGCGCCCGTTGCGGATCGTGAACCCGGATATGACGGCCCCGTCGGCCCCCGTCACCACCGGCCCCTTGCGCCGCCCGTCGATGATGGTGCTCTTCTTGTCCTGGCCGAGCAGTACGACATCGTCCGACATCACGATGTTTTCCCTGTAAACGCCATTCCGCACGTACACGGTGTCACCCTCCACCGCCTCGTTGAGCGCCGCCTGGATGGTGGGGAAGCTGCCGGGAACGGTGATCCTCTTCTGCTGCGCCGAAACACAAACAACAGCCGTAAGCAGCAGCAAAAAAGCCACCCGCGTATGCCGTTTCGTCCTCATTATGCCCATATTCCGCTACCTTACCCGTTCTATATATTATTGATTATAAACCCCAAATGGCCTATCCCCACAGTTTTGGGGGATATTCACAAGAAAATACATACGGCGCACTACGCAAGTCAATAGTATTTATTGACCGCACTATTTTTTTTAAATTAAGGCGCACTTCCCCTTGTTACTAAATTTACGTTTTTCCTGTAAAATATGCAAGAACTTTTTTATTTTTGATGTGTATTATGTATATTTCCGGTAATGAAACACACAATCCTCATACTGCTGACAATGACGTTTTTGGCAATTCCTACCCCAACACAGGGATTCGGAAAGAACAAGGTCCAGTACCGCAAAATGGACTGGAAATACCTTGAAGCCCCCTATTATACACTATATTATCACCAGGATCAGGGCGCCCTGCCGGAGATGGCCTACGCCTGGCTGGACGACTCATACCGCGACCTGGCCGTACGATTCGGCTTTACCCACCAAAGCCGCGTCCCTGTCGTCCTGTACGAGTCTCCCGCCCTTTTCGAGCAGACCAACATCATCACCGAGATCCTCCCCGAGGAGGTGGGCGGCTTCACAGAGCTCTTCAAAAACCGGGTCGCAATCCCCTTCAACGGCTCGTACTCCGACCTGCGCCACGTACTCCAACACGAGATGGTGCACGCCTTCGTCTTCGGCGCCATCTACTCCGGGTCGATCTTTCAGGCCGCCGCCGCACAGGTACCGCTCTGGTTCAACGAGGGCCTCGCCGAACTGCTCTCCGCCGGCTGGACCCACTCCGACGACATGTTCATGCTCGACAGGGTCCTCCACTCAAGCGTCCCGGTGCCCGGGCCGATGCTCAACGGATATATGGCCTACAAGGGCGGGCAGTCGTTCCTCTACTACCTCTACAGCACCGGCGGCGACACCCTCTTCAACGACATGCTGCGCCTGTTCAGAATCAGCAGGGCAGCGGAAGCCTCCATAGAAAAAACCTACGGCAAACCTCTCGAAGAGCTGGGGCGCGACTGGATCAGCGAACTGCGCAGAATCTACTGGCCGGAAATCGGAAGGCGCGTCGAGCCGGAGTCACAAGCCAAAGAGATCACTAATAGCGCCAAAGACAGAAGCCGCTTCAACCAGCGACCGCGAATATCGCCGGACGGACAGCGGATCGCCTTCTTCAGCGACCGCAAAGACTACACCAGAATCATCATCACCGACACCGCCGGCAATGAACTCCGGCGGATAGGGCAACACAGCCTCGGCGGATCATTCGAATCGTTCCAGCCGTCCAGCGGCGCCATGGCATGGTCCCCCGACGGCACTGAACTCGCCTTCATCGCCAAAAAGGGCGGGCGAAACGAAATACGCTTCGTCAACGCAAATACCGGAAGAAAAAGCAGAAACGCAATTATACTGCCGCTTTCGGCAATCAACGGATTAGACTGGTCGAGGGACGGGAACAAACTGGCCCTCACCGCAATATCATTCGGCCAGCCCGACCTGTACATGTACGACATGACAACGCTGGAGCTGTCGGTACTGGTCGACTCGCCCGAATCCAAAAGTTCGCCGCGCTTCAGCCCAAACGGGACAAAGATTATCTTCGCGGTAACCGACACCATCGGACTCGGAGCAAATCCGCTTACCTCGCAAACACCGCAGCCGACCTCAAACATCGCCATATACGAAATCGATACGAGGGCCTACTACCTGCTTGCCGACACCGACTGGAACGACGGGCAGCCAGCGTTCTCGCCCGACGGGAACTCCTTCGTCTTCGTTTCCGACAGAAACGGTATTGACAACCTGTACATTTCATCACTCGATAACCCCGAAAGCGCACACCCGCTTACCGACTACACAGGAAACAGCAGAAACCCCGACTGGGCCGCGGACGGGTCGGCTATAGTCTTCGACCTGTTCACAAACCAGTCCTGGAACATTTGGAGGATGGAAAAGCCGGAGTCTAAAATTTTAAAGGATTCCGTCCTCGCGCCTACAAGGTGGGCTGAACACAAAGCCAATCCGGAGATACCGTTCTTCAAAAAACGCTGGGACGCCCCCGCCGACAGCACAGGGAAACACACTCACGCCAACAACATCTTCGACAACCGGCGCTTAGGATGGGCACGCCCCGGCTCCGCGCCGCCCCCTTTCAATACAGATATAAACATCCCGCCCTTAGACACCATCCCCGGCCCGCAGCCCTACCGGCTCCGCTTCTCGCCCGACATGGTCATCTTCGGCCTGGGCCTCAGCACATACAGCGGCGCCTCCGGCCAGGCGATGGCGATGTTCAGCGACATCATGGGCGACCACCGCGTTACCCTCGTCGGCGACGTCCAGGTAGACTTCACTGAATACGCGCAGCTATTCGCAATGTACCAATACCTGAAAAACCGCGTGGGCCTCGCAGCCGGCGGGTTCTACTACAAGCACTACTCCTACGACGGCCACTTCCGCCGCTTCTTCCACGACACCGAAACCGGCGGCATATTAGGCGCAAACTACCCGTTCTCAATCTTCTCCCGCGTAGACGCGACGCTTTTTGGCCGCTATATGCAACGTACCCCCATAAACAACGTAACCGCACCTGGAGGCGGCGTGGCCGCGGGAATGGAAACCATCGAGAACAACGCGCTGCTCGCAACGCTCGGATACTCATTCGACAACATACTGTGGGGTATCACCGGCCCAATCAACGGCATCCGCACATCGGCACGCCTGCACATCGCGCCGCCGCTCGACTTTACAAGCGAAGCCTACCTCTCCGGCGACGCCGACATAAGACACTACACACACCTCTGGCGGAAATTCGTATGGGCCAACAGGCTAACATTCGGCGGAACAATAGGGTTAGACGACAACCGCGCCGCAAGACGCTTCTTCCTAGGCGGAAACAATAACTGGTTCAACTACGACGTCAACGGAAAAAACTATGACGACAACATGACGTACAGCTACTACTCAGACATAGTAGCGCCGCTACGCGGATGGAACTACTTCGACATCACAGGAGACAGGATGCTGCTGATGAACACAGAGTTCCGCTTCCCATTCATAAGAGAAATATCAACCGTATGGCCCCTGCCGATGCAAATCAGGTACATCAACGGCGCGCTGTTCATGGACGCCGGGTACGCATGGACAAGAGATCAGCAAAATGAAAAATATAACCCGGCGCCCATCCCTCCCAAAATGGCCGGCGGGTATGGATTCGGAATGCGGGCGAATCTTGGCATATTTGTTTTGAGGTACGATAGAGGATGGCCGACAAAATGGGTTGAAGGTGGTGGCGGGCCGATCAATTATTTTTCGTTAGGCGCGGAATTTTGACGTGTTGACAAATGACACAAATTTTTAAGATTGCGGATGCGGTATTTTAATAAAGAGGGCACGATAAATCGCACCCCCACGAAATCAATACAAACAGACAACAGAAAAAATCACACGCGACTGTTTTTTATAACCTCGGCGTAATACCTCCCCGAATCCTTGATGATCCTCTCCCCCGTCTCAAAATCAACGTGAACAATCCCAAACCGGTGCTTGTACCCCCAGTGCCACTCAAAATTATCCATCAAACTCCAGTAAAAATACCCAGTATAATCAATACCATCATTAATAGCGCGCTCGACGTATTCGAGATGATCCTTGATAAACTCAGTGCGCTGCGGATCGTGCACACACCCGTCGCTTGACACACACTCGGTAATCGATGTCCCGTTCTCTGTTATCACCAGCGGCTTCTTATAACGCTCATAGAAAAATTTCCCCGACCAGTAAAGCATGTCGGGCGTAATGGGCCAGTCATAACTGCTCATCCTGTAACCGACTTTGACAGGCACATTTTCAGGACGTCCATCAGCACCAGCCTTAACAGCGCCTGCGGTATATATGTTGATGCCGCAGAAATCCAATTCCTGGCTGATAAGCTTCATATCATCATCAGTAAACTTGGGGACATCTGCGCCATAAGCCTCAAGCCCCTGTTTGGGGTATTGACCGAGAAACACCGGGTCCATCCACCACACACTGTTCCATAATGTTGTTGGATCAACCTCAAACGTAGCGGTTCTCGCCGCGTCAATGTCGCGTTGACTTTCAGTATCGGGACGGCGCGACCAACCCACCGGCGCGTAGCCCACCTTTGCCGGGATTTTTGCCCGCTGCCTTATTGTTGATACCGACCGTCCGTGCGCAAGCAACAAATGATGCCCCGCCTGTAAAGCCTCCGCCATCGATAATTTATATCCCGGCGCGTGGAAACCAGTCATCATTCCGTGCATGGTGATGACCTGCGGCTCGTTGATCGTCATCCAGTGCGAAATCCTGTCGGAATATTTATCCATAATAAGAGCAGTATAATCATCAAACCACTTAGGCAGTTCAGGATTCATCCACCCACCGCGATCCTGCAGCGCCTGCGGAAGGTTCCAGTGATAAAGCGTAACCCAAGGCGTAATCCCTGCCTTCAACAGTTCATCAAACAATCTGTCATAAAAATCAACACCTTTCTGATTGACCGCCCCAACCCCATCAGGCATTATCCGCGCCCAGGCCACCTCCATGCGGTAAGCCTTGAGCCCGATCTCCTTCATTATCCCCACATCCTCAACATACCGATGATAATGGTCACAGGCCACATCCCCCGTATGCCCCTGCCAAATCGCCCCGGGCCTTTTGCAGAGCGTGTCCCATATCCCCACACCCTTGCCATCCTCATACGCCGCGCCCTCAATCTGATACGCCGCCGTCGCCGCCCCCCAAACGAAATCTTTCGGAAATTTCATTCGTAAGCCTCCATTCTGTAATCATTATTAATTGTACGATACTCGGTGATACTACATTATTAATATACATTATTTCAGAAGCGGCAATGATATCATTTGACTTTGATTATTTTTTTTACTATATTACAGATAGCAGTACTCCACGGTAATCAGTATTTAAAATTTCCGAGCGCAAAAGCCAAACGGCCGGCCGGCGCGGCCGCCCCTGCAGAGTAAATTATTTTGTACTTCAGAATAGGAGTGTTATATGGACTATGAAAAAAACGAATCCCCGAAAGAGAGCAAGGCTCCCACGCCCACCCCTTACGTCAACACCGGCGGCGACGGCCCTATCGAGGTCAGGGAACCGCCACCGATGTACTACGGCGAGGTCTGCGGCGGAGGCGTTGCCAAAAAGAAGAAAGGTAAGAGGTCGGACACGGGAGCAAGTTCAACCGCGCCCAAGGAGATCGATTTGTACGTCGAGGTGGACGTGGACGACGAGGAGGCATTCGACGCGGAATTCAGCCGGCTGTCGCGGATATTCCGGGTACAGCGCGGCCTTCCGCCCGAAGAGCCGGAGCTTGATGAGGAAGAGTTGGCAAATCTCATTCGCAATCAGGATCCGGAAGATGTTGAGGCATTCTTCAGTAAGCGGGAAGCGGAACGTGAAGCGAAACGTATTAAAGAGGGGCGGACGGAGGAGGTGGTCTACTCAAGCGAGGAAGTCGAACGTCATTTAAGGCAGTTCATGTTAGATCACCTAAGACAGGCGATTGCAAATGGCCAATAATTATTATGCAGTAAGTTATAATGCTGCGGCACGACGCGATCTGGAAGAGGCCTATTTATATTTTGCAGACAAATTGTTATTGCCAAATACAGGAAAAGTGGTAATTGAAGCCATCGATGCCGAAATCAATCGGTATCTCTCATACATGCCGCACCACCCGCTCGTAAACAACGACGACCTCGCCGCGCTTGGGTATCGCAGGCTAATCGTAAAAAGATACGGTTATCTTGTCTTTTTTCGTGTTGATGAAAACACAAACACGGTGACCGTTAGTAGGATACTCCACGGAAGCCGCGACTGGCTGAATGTTCTGCTGAAGGATGAAGAGAGCGCAGAGCGTTGGAACATGTAGCAAGTCTCATCTGCAAGAAACAACCCCGGCCAAAATAACAAAAGGCGCGGTTCGATTATTTGAACCGCGCCCTTATATTTTCAATCAATTCACATCAACGCTAAAAGCGTACGTCCGCCAATCAACCCTTACCGGCGCTGCCGAGTACGTTTTCGTTCTTGTCGATCATCATCTTGACAAGTTCGTCGCGTGCGGGGCCGAGGTACTTGCGGGGGTCGAATTCCGCCGGGCTGTCTTTGAAAATCTTGCGGATGATGGCCGTGAGAACTAAGCGTCCGTCGGAGTCGATGTTGATCTTGCAGACTGCCGACTTCGCGGCGCGGCGGAGTTGCTCAGCGGGGATGCCTACAGCGGCTTTAAGCGCGCCACCGTTTTCTTCGATGATCTTGACGTATTCCGGCACTACCGAGCTTGCGCCGTGGAGCACGATCGGGAAGCCGGGGATGCGCTTTTCAATTTCTTCGAGGATGTCGAACTTCAGCGGGGGCGGTACGAATACGCCTTCGGCGTTCTTCGTGCACTGCTCCGGCTTGAACTTGAACGCGCCGTGCGAGGTGCCGATGGAGATGGCCAGCGAGTCTACGCCGGTCTTCTTGACGAAGTCTTCCACTTCTTCGGGCTTCGTGTATGTAGACTTCTCGGCTACAACGTCGTCTTCGACGCCGGCCAAAATGCCGAGTTCGCCTTCGACCGTTACGTCGTACTTGTGCGCGTATTCTACGACTTTGGAAGTCAGTTCCACGTTCTTTTCATAAGAGTGGTGCGACCCGTCGATCATAACCGACGAGAAGCCGCTTTCTATGCACTGGACGCAGAGTTCGAAAGTATCGCCGTGGTCGAGGTGGAGCGCTATGGGCATATTGAAGCCCTGCTCGCGCGCCATTTTGACGGCGCCTTCGGCCATGTAGCGCAGGAGCGTCGAGTTGGCGTACTTGCGCGCGCCGCTTGACACCTGCATAATCACGGGGGAGTTTGACTTCCCGCAGGCCGTGATTATCGACTGGATCTGCTCCATATTGTTGAAGTTGTAGGCGGGGACGGCGTATTTGCCTTCCATCGCTTTCTTGAACATTTCTTTGGTGTTTACTAAACCGAGGTCTTTGTAGTTTACGGCCATGGTACAGATCCTTTCAATTATTAGTTGACGGGGATACTGCTATTTGTTAGTTGACTTTTTTGGGTACAGCGGTTGTTACCGACTTACTGATTATTGGGTACCGGCGGTTGAATTGATGCCGCCGCCCTTAAAACTATTATCGCCGGGGATTGCTGTTTGCCGTCCCCGGCGATAATTACGCCGTTATTCCGCCGTTTTTTCTTCCGGCGTTGTCTCTTCGGCAGCGGACGCTTCCACTGCTGCCGCTTCGACGGCTTCATCTGTTACGGGCGCCTCAGCAACCGGGGCTGCCGCTGCCGGTTTCTTTGCCTTTGGGGCTGCCTTTTTCTTTTTGGCGCTGCGCTTGCGTACGGGGTCGTTATGCCCAGCGCGACCTACAAGCTCGATAATCGCCATGGGGGCGTTGTCACCCTTGCGGTTTTCGGTCTTGAGGACACGTGTGTAGCCGCCTTCGCGTTCCGCGTAGCTTGGAGCGATGTCTTCGAAGAGTTTTTTGAGGACGCGGTCGCGTACACCTCTCTTCTTGGCGCGGTCCTCTTCGGAGATCCGCTCGTCGTTGATCCAGCGCGCGGCCAAACGAATCGCGTGAAGGTTGTCTTTACCCTTCTTGCCGTAGGTGATCAGACGTTCAACGACACCGCGCACCTCTTTGGCCTTCGCGACCGTAGTGGTAACCCGTTCCTTGTCGAGGATCGACACAGCCAAATTCGCGAGCATCGCCCGGCGATGGCTGGCGTTGCGATTGAGTTTCCGTCCTGATACTAAGTGACGCATGATACTACCTTTTCCTTATGTTATTAATTAAAAATCGTTACCCATGATGCGGTCGACTTCCATACCGAAACTCAACCCCATATTCGTCAACACGCCATTAAGTTCCACCAAAGATTTCCGGCCGAAGTTCTTGTACTTCAGCATGTCGGACTCCTGATTTCTGACGAGGTCCGCCAGCGTTATGATATTCGCCGCGCGCAGACAGTTGTTCGAACGAACCGACAACTCAAGTTCATCAACCTTCATCTTCAGAAGCTGCCTGAGTTTTTCGGTCTTCTCGTCGCGTACCTTTTCCTCAACCGGCAGGAAGTCGCCCTCAATGTTGATGAGCACTTCGAGGTGGTCGTAGAACAACTTCGAGGCGTAGCCGATGGCGTCTTCAACGGAGATGCTGCCGTCGGTCCAGATATCAAAAATGATCTTGTCAAAGTCGGTACGCTGACCAACGCGTGTGTTGACAACCTCGTAGTTAACCTTTGTAACCGGCGAAAAGAGCGAGTCGATGGGAATTGTCCCTACCGGATCGTCTTCGCGCTTGTTCTGCTCGGCAGGCACGTAGCCGCGGCCGTCGGATACCCTCATCTCAATCTTCAGCTTCGCGTCGGAGTTGATCGTAGCGATGTGCAGATCGGGGTTCAGTATTTCAACGCCGGCATTCGGCTCAATGTCTCTGGCTTTGACATCGCCGGCGCCGCGGGCTTCAAGCCGAAGCGTTACGTCTTCGTCGGCCAGAAGTTTCAGGCGCAGTTGCTTGATGTTCAAGATGATGTCTGTCACATCCTCGGTTACACCCTCGAGCGTGGAGTACTCGTGCGGAGCCCCGTCTATGCGCACCGACACCACCGCGCCGCCCTGAAGCGACGAGTGGAGGATCCTGCGCAGCGAATTGCCGATCGTGTGCCCCCAACCGCGCTCAAGCGGCTCTACCGTAACGCGCGAGTAGTTGGGAACATTGCCGGGGTTGTCCAATTTGATGCCCTTGGGCATCAACAAGCTTTTCCATTTCATATATTTTCAGGTCTCCCTTTTTTACCTGGAGTACAATTCGACGACGAGCTGTTCCTGCACGTTCTCCGGAATCGAACCGCGCTCCGGCACCCGCACTACCTGCCCGTTCAGCTTCACCTTGTCGACAGTCAGCCAATCGGGACATTCCTTCATGGCCTTGAGAGAAGAGTGTATAAGCGCAAGGTTCGCGCTTTTCTCGCGCACCTGAATAATATCGCCGGCCTTCACGCGGTACGAAGGGATATTAACCTTCTTGCCGTTGACCGTAAAGTGGTTATGCAGCGCAAGCTGTCTCGCGGCGCTGCGCGACGGCGCAAAGCCAAGGCGGTAGACGATATTATCGAACCGCGTTTCGAGCAGTTGCAGCAAGTTCTCACCCGTAACACCGCTCTTGCGCGACGCAGTTTGGAAATACAGCCTGAACTGCTTTTCCAACACGCCGTAGATACGGCGAATCTTCTGCTTCTCGCGAAGTTGGTTGTTGTACTCGGTCGCTGAACGCCTGCGTTTCGACGTGCGCGCTCCGGGCGGGAAAGGCCTGCGCTCAACGGCGCACTTCTCGGTCGAGCAACGCTCGCCCTTAAGCATCAACTTCACTCCCTCCCTGCGGCACTGACGGCACTTAGGGCCATGATATACTGCCATTCGCGTCTCCTCTTGTACTCTATATTTCCGAGGGCGCGATAAATCGCGCCCCTACATTATTTTCTTTATGGACTATTACGAAATGCCCACGTTAATATTACAAATCAACATAAAAACACAAATCAGCCCTGACGCTGCTTGTGCTTCGGATTTTTGGCGCAAATGACGCGGACAATGCCCTTACGGCGTATGACCTTGCATCCGTTGCACATCGGTTTTACTGATGACCTGACTTTCACTTTTTGCTCCTTATATCTTGGCGGGCGGCTACAAGCCGCCCCTACATTATTCATCTATCATTTATTACTCAAAATCAAACCAACATATACCACCGGCCATCCACGGCCTAAACCAACCCCCGCTTACTACTTAGTCGGCGCCTTCTTCTTATTGGCGATCGTCTTGCGCGGGCCCTTGCGGGTGCGGCTGTTGGTGCGCGTACGCTGACCGCGGCACGGCAGACCGCGGCGATGACGCAGACCACGGTAGCAACCTATGTCCATCAGGCGCTTGATGTTCATCCGCACTTCAGAGCGGAGGTTACCCTCAGTCTGATACTCGGCGTCTATGACGGCGCGAATTTTGTTCAGTTCTTCTTCGGTAAAGTCCTTGATCTTCTTGTTCGCGTCGAGCTGAGCCTTGGCAAGGATCTCAACCGCGGACGTGCGGCCAATGCCGAATACGTACGTCAGCGCGATAAATGCGCGCTTGTTGTTTGGAATATCTACTCCTGATACACGAGCCATTTTTTATCTCCTCCTTACACCCTGCGTCTTTTGGGTGGACGGCAGCCGTTGTGCGGCACCGCGGTAAAGTCCTTTATACACGTCACCTTTAGGCCAGCCGCTACCAACGACCTAATCGCGCTCTCGCGACCGTTGCCCGCGCCGCGCAGATGCACCTCGACCTTGCGCACACCGGCGTCGAAAGCCGCTTTGCCGACAAACTCGGCGGCGATGCCCGCGGCAAACGGCGTGCTCTTGCGCGAACCCTTGAAACCGGCCTTGCCGGGGGTATGCCAGGCTACAACGTTACCTTTAAGGTCGGTCACGTTGATGATCGTGTTATTGAATGTTGCGCGAACGTGAGCGACTCCCTCTGCGGGCGCCTTCTTCTTAATCTTTTTCGCGCTTGACGATTCTTTGTTCATCCTGCAATCCTTCTTTGTTTAATCATTTAATGGGCGTGATAAATCGCACCCCTACAAATCATTTTTACAGTAGACGGCTACACCGCCCGTACATCATTTATGCCTGTAAACAATTCTGCCGCGTGATAAATCATACGGCGACAACTCTACCAGCACCTTGTCCCCCGGCAATATTCGGATATAATTCATCCGCATCTTTCCGGATATATGAGCCAGCACCTCATGCTTATTTTCAAGTTGCACCTTAAAAGATGCGTTGGGCAGTGTATCCGTTACAACCCCCTCAACCTGTATCGAATCATTCTTACCCAAAAACTATCTCCTCCCGCGCAGGGTGCCCTTCTTCATAAAGCCTTCGTAATTGCGCATCTGCAGATGCGACTCAAGCTGCTGAAGCGTATCCAAGGCAACACCCACCACGATCAGAATGCTCGTACCGCCAAAGTAAAACCCGCCACCGATCCTGCCCATCAGCATCATCGGAAGAACAGCGATCAACGCGAGGAACACCGAGCCGGGCAGCGTTATACGAATAAGCACATTATTAATAAATTCAGCGGTTTTCTTGCCAGGACGAACGCCGGGGATAAAGCCGCCCTGGCGCTTAAGATTATCGGCAATGTCAACAGGGTTAAACACGATGGCCGTATAGAAATACGTAAAGAAGACTATCAGTAAACCGAAAATAAGTCCGTAAATTATACCGTCGGGCCTGAACAGCATGGCCAGCGAATCCATAAATGGATGGGTCTCGCTGCCACCTGTAAAACCACTGAAGATCATGCCGGGGAACGTCATGATTGACGACGCAAAGATGACAGGAATAACACCGGCCATGTTGAGACGCAGCGGAAGAACCGTGTTCTGCCCCTGATACATCTTGGTCCCCACGACTTTCTTAGGCGTCTGGATGGGGATACGTCTCTGCGCCTGCGTCATGATTACAACCGCAATAGTAGCAACAAGGACAATTGCGAGTATAAAGAGCGCCGTAGGGATATGCCCCTGATCGGCCATAATCTGCTGTACCTGCCCCCAGATCGACATCGGAATTTCAGCGACGATACCTATGAAGATTATAAGAGAAATACCGTTACCTACACCGCGCGCAGTTATTTGCTCACCCAACCACATTGTGAGCACCGTTCCGGTAGTCAGCGATACGATTGTTGTGAACATGAACAGGAAATGCGGCATACCCGCCACCACCGCCGAGATACCGTCAACCTGTACGTTCATAATAAAGATAGAGATACCGGTAGCCTGAATCGCAGCGAACACAACCGTACCGTACCTTGTGTACTGGGTCAGTTTTTTGCGCCCCTCTGCACCCTCACGCTGTAATTTATGGAAATAGGGGAATATGGTCCCCATGAGTTGCAATATAATGGAAGCGGTAATATACGGCATGATCCCCTGGGCAAACACCGCAAAGCGGGCGAAACTACCTCCTACAAACATATTGTAGAGGCTGAAGAGTCCGCCGCCGTCCTGGGCGATGAAACGCGCGATCACATCCGCGTTCACACCGGGGGTGGGTACGTGACCGCCGATCCTGTATACCAAAATGATAAACAGAGTGAAGAAGATCTTCTTCCTCAACTCAGGGATCTTGAACATATTACGTGCTGTATCTAAACCTGCCACGGTTAAATAACCTCTGCTTTCCCGTTTGCTTTTTCGATTTTTTCTTTCGCGGACTTGGAGTAGGCGTTGACCTTGAACGTCAAGGCCTTCGTCAACTCGCCCGTGCCCAACACTTTTACCGGCTCAGCCACATCGTGAATCAAACCGAATTCACGCAGCACTTCAGCCGTTACATCGCGGCCGCCCACATCAATCTCCTCTAAGGAACCGACGTTGACGATCTGAAACTCTTTTTTGAACGGGCTGTGGAACCCGACCTTCGGCACGCGACGCGTGAGCGGCGTCTGACCGCCCTCGAAGTAGAACTTCTGATACGAACCGCTGCGCGACTTGTCGCCGTCTTCGCCATGGCCGCCGGTCTTACCCTGACCGCTGGCCGTACCGCGCCCCAGCCTCTTGGTTTTCCTGTGAGAGCCAGGCGCAGGTTTTAAATTGTTCATCTTAAGCATTGCTATCTCCATCTATGGCGGACGGCTGCAAACCGCCCCTACAATATTTATACTATTGCGTTTATACTTCTTCTACCTTGACCAAATGACTGACGGTATTGATCATCCCCCGAATAACCGGGTTGTCTTCATGTACGACCGACTGATTCAGCTTGCGAAAGCCCAGCGCTTTGATCGTCGCCTTCTGGTTCTCCAGACGGCCGATTGCGCTCTTGACCTGTGTGATTTTCAGTTTCTTGCTCATCGTTATCAATCCTTTCAGCTCACGGCAATCTGGCGTAAAGTCCTGATCTGTTCGCGAGTCTTAAGCTGCTTCAGACCGTTAAGCGTCGCCTTGACGACGTTGTGCGCGTTGGTCGTGCCCAGGCACTTCGTAAGGATGTTACGGACTCCGGCGAGTTCAAGCACAGCGCGGGCTGGGCCGCCGGCGATGACGCCCGTACCGGGCGCCGCGGGTTTCAGGATGATCCTGCCCGCGCCGAAGTGGCCCAGCACATCGTGGGGGATGGTCCCCTCTACGATGCTGACCTTGTGCATGTTCTTCTTGGCGTTTTCGCCGGCTTTGCGCATGGCCTCAGATACATCATTGGCCTTGCCCATACCGATGCCTACGGTTCCGTTGCCGTCGCCTACTGCGACGAGCGCGTTGAAACCGAAACGGCGGCCGCCCTTGACCACCTTCGCGACGCGGCTGACTGCTACTAACCGCTCCGAAAATTGCGACTCTCCGCCGCCACCCAATAATTCTTCGTTACTCAAAGGCACAAACTCCTATAAATTAGAAAACAAGACCCTTGCCGCGTGCCGCCTCCGCCAAAGCCTTAACACGGCCGTGGTAGAGATAGCCCTTTCTGTCAAACACTACCGTCTTAACACCCTGCCCGATAGCAATCTCGGCAACCATCTCGCCGACGAGCTTCGAGATATCCGTCTTGTTCAGCGTCTTGCCCGACACCTTCTGGGCAAACTCCTTGCCGGCGCTGCCGGCCTGGGCGATCGTCTTGCCCTGAACATCGTCGATGATCTGGGCATAGATGTGGTTGACGCTGCGGCGGACGCAGAGGCGCGGGCGCTCGGTCGTCCCGGTGATCGACTTGCGAACACGGGCCGCACGGCGCTGACGTTCTACACTTCTTCTTTTTGCACTGTTCATCTTACCTAACTACTCCTCTTTATCCTATCCTTACTTTAAAGCAGGCGGCAGATTGCCGCCCCTACCAAAGTATATATCTGTCTTTTGTTATTACTTACCGGCTGTCTTACCGGCCTTCTTGCGAACATGCTCGCCGGCGTACCTAACACCCTTGCCCTTGTAGGGTTCGGGGGGACGGATACGGCGAATGTCTGCGGCCGCCTGGCCTACCTTTTCCTTGTCTATGCCTTCCACGCTGGCCTTGGTAGCACCTTCGGTCTTGTACTCGACACCCGGACGCGCCTTGAACAACACAGGGTACGAGAGACCGGCCGTTACCAGCAGATCCTTGCCCTTGAGTTCGAACTTGTAGCCGACACCAACAACTTCAAGGTCAATCTTGTAACCGGCCGATACACCGACTACCATATTATCAATCAGCACACGATAAAGCCCCCACAGGGCCTTTGTGTGTTCATTTTCTACTGCCGGCGACACGGTGATAACACCGTCGGCGAACTCGGCCTTAATCTCGACCGGGAGCTCTTTGCTCATCGCGCCCTTAGCGCCCTTGATCTCAATTTTGTTCCCGCTTATCGCAACCGTTACGCCGCTGGGAACCTTAACTGGCAATTTTCCAATACGTGACACCTTACTGCTCCTCTTCAAGTTTACGGGCAACCGGGGTAACCGCCCCTGCTCCCATACGTTAACGGTGATGAGCCGTCCACTGTTTTTTTATCATCACTGCGGACAACCGCCCGCACATCTTACCAAACAAGCCCTATAACTTCGCCGCCGACGTTCATCTTACGGCAATCCCTGTCGGTCATCACGCCTTTGGACGTGCTGACGATGGCAATCCCCATACCGTTGAGGACTTTGGGCACACCACCGACGCCCGAGTACTTCTTGCGGCCCGGGGTCGATACCCTTTTCAGGCCCTGGATCGAGTTCCGCATGGTCTCGTCGTACTTCAAGAGAATCTTGATAGTACCCTGCTTCTCATCCTCAACAAAAGCGTACTTGCTGATGAAGTGGTTCTCGAAGAGGATCCTCGTGATCTCTTTCTTCAGCTTGTTCGCGGGAATGTCCACAGTACGCTTCCTGGCCTGGATGGCGTTGCGGATCCTGTTGAACATGTCGGCAATCTGGTCTGTTAACATCTCTATACTACCCCTTATACAGTTAATAATTTTTTCTTACCAGCTGGACTTGACCACGCCGGGGATTTCGCCGCGCAGAGCCATCTCACGAAAGCACAATCTGCACAGACCAAAGTCACGGATAAAAGCGCGCGGACGACCGCAACGCTTACAACGCGTGTAAGCACGAGCTTTGAACTTCGGCTTTTTACGATTCTTTTCAATCAATGCTTTACGAGCCACTTACAAACCCCTTCGTTTTTATCTGATGACGGTTATCCCGCCTGCCCATTACCATCTTTCTACCAGGCTTTGCATCCCTTCGGGATGCTTATCGTGCCTTCATTACACGATATTTTGCAACACTATCATTGTCAAAACAACCGCCGCTTACTGCTTGCGGAACGGCATTCCCAGCTCTTCCAACAGGCCGTAGCCTTCTTCGTTGTTGGCGGCTGTTGTGTTGATACAGATATCCATACCCGAGATCTTGGCGATTTTGTCGCGGTCAATCTCTAAAAATACTATTTGCTCCTTCAACCCCATCGTATAATTTCCGAATCCGTCGAACGACTTTCTCGGCAGGCCGCGGAAGTCGCGGATACGGGGGATGGTGATTGCCACAAGCCTGTCGAAGAATTCCCACATCCGCACACCGCGTAGCGTTACTTTTACGCCGATAGGCATATTTTCGCGCAGCTTGAAGTTCGAGATCGCCTTCTTCGAGCGCGTGATCACCGGCTTTTGGCCACTGATGTCGCGCAGGCAGTTTACCGCCTCATCGATCAGTTTGGCATCTGACACCGCGTCGCCAACACCCATATTGATAACAATTTTATCCAGGCGCGGCACCTGATTAACATTCTCATAGCCAAACCGCTTCATGAGCGACGGCCTGACTTCCTTTTCGTACTTAACCTTCATACGGGGCTTGGGCACCGGGCCTTTCGGCTTCGGTGCGGCATCCTTCGCCGCTGATTCCTTGGGGGCGGCTTCTTTTTCCTTGCCCTTTTGCTTTGTTTCCTTGCTCACCTTAGATCGTCTCCTTCGCCTTCTTAGAGTACCTGACGCGCTTGCCGTCTTCAACCCTCACGCCGAGACGCGTGGGCTTGCCGGTTTTGGGGCACTTGAGCATTAAGTTGGACATGTGGAGCGCTGCTTCCTTCTCCATGATCCCCCCCTGCTGATTCTTGGCGTTCGGCTTTGTATGGCGCCTGATAAAATTGATCCCCTCTACAATAGCACGGTCCTTTTCCGGGAAGACCTTGAGGATCTTGCCGCTCTTCCCTTTGTATTCGCCCGATACTACAATGACTATATCGTCTTTTTTCAGTCTTAATGACATATCTGTATCTCCTCTATCCTACAGTACTTCAGGGGCTAAAGACACGATACGCGTGAACTTCTTCTCACGCAACTCACGAGCTACAGGGCCAAAGATACGGCTACCTTTCGGCTCGCCCTGCTCGTTGATGATAACCGCAGCGTTATCGCTGAAACGGATGTACGTACCGTCCTTACGCCCATACTCCTTGGCGGTTCTGACTACGACCGCCCGAACGACCGCGCCCTTTTTGATGGCGCCGTTGGGGATCGCGTCCTTGACCGCAACGATGATGATGTCACCAACGCGGGCATAACGCCTGCGGGTGCCGCCCAATACCCGGATACACCGCACCTTCTTAGCGCCGGAGTTATCGGCCACAATCAGATTTGTTTCTACCTGTATCATCTTCCAATACCTTTATTTGTACGACACGTTTGTTTTCTGTTTCACCTAATGCCGACGGCAAACCGCCATCAACATCTTTCACTGCTTAGACAAGGCATGCCCCGTCTCTACTTGGCGCGCTCCAAGACCTCGCCGATCCGCCACCTTTTCGTCTTCGACAAAGGACGGGTTTCGATGATCTTGACCATGTCGCCGATCTTGCACTCGTTCGACTCATCGTGAGCGACGTAGCGCTTGTTCATCTTGACGGTACGGCCGTAGATCGGGTGCATTAACTGGCGCTCCACGTTGACGACAACGCTCTTGTCCATTTTGTCGCTGACGACCACGCCAACACGCTCCTTGCGGTAATTCCTGTCTGACATTATTCCCCAATCCTCCCGTTACGCCTTAGCGGCGGCCTTTTTCTCATTAAGAATAGTTTTGACGCGCGCGATCTTCCTCTTGACATCACGCAACTGATTCGTATCGGTCAACTGCTTCGTCGCTATCTGAAACCTGAGGTTGAAATGCTCTTCCTCAAGCTCATCTACCTTTTTTACGATCTCTTCCGGCGATTTTTGCCTGATCTCTTCCAAAAATTCCCTTACTTCGTTCGCTTTCATTATCCCACCTGCTTTTCCAACTCGACAAAGCGAGTTAATACCGGTAACTTCTGCGCCGCGAGCCTCATGGCCTCTTTCGCGATATCGGCCTTTATGCCGCCTATTTCGAACATGACCGTGCCGGGCCTCACAACGCACACCCAACCTTCGGGCGCGCCCTTACCTTTACCCATACGGGACTCGGCCGGGTGCTTGGTGATCGGCTTGTCCGGGAAGATGCGAATCCACACCTTGCCGCCGCGCTTGATGAAACGCGTCATCGCGATACGGGCCGCCTCAATTTGGCGGTTGTCGATCCAGCCGGGCTGCGTGCACTGCAGGCCGAACTCGCCAAACGCGATCTCGTTGCCGCTCGTGGCCTTGCCGCGCATCCTGCCGCGCTGGGTCTTTCTCCATTTTACCTTTTTCGGTGATAACATTTCCTTTTCCTTCTACCTCTGTATTACAAATCGTCTTTATTCTTAGTGTTGACAGCGGGCGGCTACAAGCCGCCCCTACAACGTTTCTTAATTACGCTTTCGCGCCTTCCGCCGCTGCCGCTGCTTTTTGTGCGCGAGCTATGACCTCGCCCTTACAGATCCACACCTTGATGCCGATGCATCCGTAAGTTGTGTGCGCGGTCGCGGTTGAATAGTCTATGTCTGCCCGTAACGTGTGAAGAGGGATGCGCCCCTCCTTGAACGTTTCGGTACGGGCGATTTCCGCACCGTTAAGACGACCGGAAATCATAACCTTTATCCCCTCCGCGCCCATGCGCATCGCCGTGGAGATCGCCTTCTTCGTAGCCTTCTTGTACGAAACGCGCTTCTCGACCTGACGGGCGATGTTGTCGGCCACGAGCTGGGAGTCCATCTCGGGCTTCTTCACCTCGCGGATGTTTATCTGTATCTCTTTCTGCGTGAGGTGCTGAAGTTCCAACTTGAGCCTCTCGACCTCTTCGCCCTTCTTGCCAATAACGATGCCGGGGCGCGAGGTGTGTATGCCTACTGTGACACGCTTGGCCGTGCGCTCGATTTCGAGGGCGCTGATGCCGCCGTGTTCAAGGCGCTTGCGCAAATAGTTTCTGAGCAGGATATCTTCGTAAAGATAGTCCGCAAACTTTTCTTTTGCATACCAGTTCGATGCCCATGACCTGGTGATTCCCAGACGCAAGCCCACCGGATTAGTCTTCTGACCCACTTACCGACTCCTTCTGTTAATTAGACAGCGTAACTGAAATGTGACACGAACGCTTGAGCACGGGGGAAGCGCTGCCCTTGGCACGCGGACGGAACCGCTTCGCCATACGGCCTTCATCCACCCGAATCTCCTTGACGCGAAGTTCATCGGCTTCAATGTTCGCGCCGGCGTCGCTATTCACCATATTCGCCACCGCCGAACTGATCAGTTTAGCAATGTCTTCCGCCACATCTTTCTGTATACCAAACCTGAGCAGATTGAGCGCCTCGCTGACATTCTTGCCGCGAACTGCATCTGCTACCAGACGCGCCTTGCGCGGGGTAGTTCTCAGATTCCTCAAAATTGCTTTCGACTCCACAACCATATCCTCCTGTCAATCAAGCTTACCGCTTGGCAGCCTTGTCCGTTTTGGATCCGCTGTGACCGCGGAAGTTGCGCGTGGGCGCAAACTCGCCCAGGCGGTGACCTACCATGTTCTCCGTTACATACACCGGAAGGAACTTGTTCCCGTTGTGCACAGAAAACGTCTGGCCGACAAATTCTGGGAGGATAACCGAACGGCGCGACCAGGTCTTGATGACCTTCTTCTGGCCGGACTTGTTCGAGTCCTCTACCTTTTTTACCAGGTGCCCGTCTACAAACGGACCTTTTTTAATTGATCTTGACATATTACTTTGTTCTCCGTTTTACGATATACTTGGTCGACGGCTTCTTCGGGTTCCTCGTTTTGAGACCCTTGGCCTTCTGGCCCCACGGTGATACGGGGTGGCCGCCGCCGGAGGCTTTACCTTCACCGCCGCCCATCGGGTGGTCGACCGGGTTCATGGCCACACCGCGGACGGTGGGACGGAAACCCAAGTGGCGCTTGCGACCGGCTGAGCCGATGCAGATGTTCATGTGCTCGGCGTTGCTTACCTGACCAATCGTCGCCACGCATGTCTCGCGGACATTGCGAACTTCACCGGACGGGAACTTTATCTGGACCATCCTGTTTTCTTTTGCTATGATTTCGGCGTACGCGCCGGCGCTGCGGGCTATCTGACCGCCCTTCTTTTCTCTAAGCTCAATGTTGTGAACCTGAGTGCTAAGCGGAATGTTCGCCAGCAGCATGCAGTTACCTTCTGCAATTTCCGCCTTGTCGCCGGCCATAATCTTTTGGCCGACCCTCATGTTAACGGTCGCCAGAATGTACCTGCGGTCGCCGTCCATGTATTTGATGAGGGCAATAAACGCGGAACGGTTAGGATCGTACTCTATCGTTTCTACGATTCCGGGGACGTTAATCTTGTCGCGCTTAAAGTCTATAATACGTATGAAACGCTTGTGCCCGCCGCCACGGTGCCGAACGGTTATTACACCACGGTTGTTACGGCCGCTGGAACGGTGCTTGGGAACCAAAAGCGGCTTGTGCGGCTCGTCGGTTGTAATCTGATTGAACGCTGTAGTCGTTTTGTAGCGCAGCGTCGGCGTCATCGGCCTGTAATGTTTTACTGGCATTTCCTTCATTCTCCTAATGCGGGGCCAGAAAGCTTTCGCCTCTGCACCCTACGTTTTGCGGACGGCAAGTACCGCCCATAGCTACGTTTATACTCTACGCGGACGTAAACACTGCCCGCACACCTTTATTTTCAATTAACGGACGCGATAAATCGCGCCACTACACACTAATGCTCAATTTGTCGATCACATGACCGGCCTTGAGCCTTACGATCGCCTTTTTCCAGTCGGGGCTGTAACCTTCACTGCGCCCCTGGCGTTTTTTCTTGCCCTTAACGATCATAGTGTTCACAGCCTCAATAGCCTCAAGTTCGACGCCGAGCGCCTTGTGTACGGCTTCCTTGATTTCAGTCTTTGTCGCGTCTAGCGCCACCTTGAAGACGTACTTATTGCACTTTTTCTTCTTATTCTTCTGGTCGCCCTGGTCATCATGTTCATCGGAGCGCATTTTAGTGCTCTTCTCGGTAATGACCGGATACCTTATAATTTGATGAAACTTGCTCATTTGCCCACCGCCTCTTCTACCCTGCCGATTAAAGCTTCGCCGCCGAAAATGATGTTATCGGAACTGATGATGTCTAACGCGTTAATTTCATTAACGGGGCGGACATCCAGATCCCGAATATTTCGGCCTGACAAAAATACATTCTTTGCACTGCCATTATCAATAATTAGCAAATTTTTCTTTCCGGCCAAATTCATGGCTTCGAGCATTGACGCTATCACCTTGGTCTTCGGCTCGTCGCAATTGAGCAAATCTACGACCACGATACAGTCGTTTTTGGCCCTTGAGGAGAGCGCCGAGATGAGCGCTAACTTCTTGAGTTTGCCTGGGATAACAGTGTAGTGATCACGCGGAACCGCGCCAAAAGCCTTGCCGCCGCGAACCCATATAGGCGAGGCGTTGGACCCCGCGCGGGCGCGTCCCGTGCCCTTCTGCCGCCACGGCTTCTTGCCGCCGCCGCTGACCTCGGCGCGGGTCTTGGTCTTCGCCGTACCCTGGCGCTGGTTGGCCTGATACGACTTAATGACCTGATGCAGGAGGGGCTCGTTGACCTCCGCGGCAAAGACGGATTCCGGCAAATTAACCTCGCCCTTGACCGTTCCATTCTGCTGATACAGTTTCGCCTTCATTGCTATATCCTATCCTTACTTCACGATAAATTTCTTTAAATAGACAATCCCCGTACGATGGCCGGGAACTGAACCTTTTACAAATACCAAACCCAGTTCCTTATCTATGCCAACGACTTCAAGCCTTCTCGTAGTCACCTTGCAGGCGCCCATGTGGCCGGACATCTTCAGGCCGGGCATCACGCGCGCGGGGTACGAACCGGCGCCCGACGAACCGCGCTCACGGTGGTTGGTATTACCGTGCGACTCACGGCCGCGCTGGAAATTGTACTTTTTAATGGTACCGGCATGGCCGCGACCCTTTGAGGTCCCAGTAGCGTTCACGAACTTGACGTTCTCGAAAACCTCGGCGCCCAAGGCCTGACCAGGCTTGAGACTCGCGTCTTCCGCACAGTCCATATCGAACTCTTTGAGCACCTTCACAGGGGCTGTCCCCAACTTGTTGAAGTGGCCGAGCTGCGGCTTGCTGACCTTGCGCTCCTCAACCTCCCAGAAGCCAAGCTGCACAGCGCTGTAGCCGTCGTTCTCCTGCGTCTTGATCTGCTCGACGACGTTATTGCCGACCTGAATGACAGTTACGCCAACGACACGACCGGTCTCGTTGAATATCCTCGTCATCCCAACTTTTTTCCCAATTAACCCCTGCATATCACACCCGTCTTCTTTTTTTGATGATTTCGCCGGACCTTGATACATCCGACCCCGACATCATTCCTGTATTTCTAAATGTCTGTTCCCTATTACCGTTATACCTTTATTTCTACGTCGACACCGGCCGGCAGATCCAGCTTCATCAGCGAGTCGACCGTCTGCGGGGTCGATTCGAGGATGTCGATCAGCCTCTTGTGCACACGTGTCTCGAACTGCTCGCGCGATTTCTTGTTCACGTGCGGAGAACGGAGAACCGTGTATATCGTCTTCTCGGTCGGCAGCGGTATAGGGCCCGAAATGCGGGCGCCCGTGCCCTTGGCCGTACGGACAATATCCGACGCTGACTTGTCTAAGATATTGTGATCAAACGACTTCAACCTGATACGAATTCTTTCACCCGGCATTTTAATTAGACCCCTTTTTTTCTTTCTATATAATAATGTACATATATCACTAAAATAACAAAGCCCTTTAATATACTATATGCGTCCTATCCGACGCAAGATTTCGTCCTGAATATTTTTACCGGCGGCCTCATACCTGTCGAGCTGCATCGTGTAGACCGCCCGACCCTGGCTGAGAGACCTTAGCGCAGTTGCATATCCGAACATTTCCGAGAGAGGGGCAATGCCGCTCACTACCTGGATGTCCTTGCGGGCGTCTATTCCGAGAACCTTCCCGCGCCGACTGTTGAAGTCGTGTATTACCGGCCCCATGTATTCAGCCGGAACTACCATTTCAACACTCATCACCGGCTCAAGAACCGCAGGCTGCGCCTTGGCGCAAGCCTCTTTGAAAGCCATACTGGCGGCTATCTTGAAACCGATCTCGGTTGATACATCTTCGTTGTAAACCGCGGCTTTCAGCGTTACGCTGATTCCGGCCGTCTGAAACCCCGACAGCACACCGCCGCCGGCCGCTTCCATCACTCCCTGCCTTACCGCGTTGACCAGATTGGCGGGAAGGACGTCCTGCTGTACTTTATTTTCAAATTCGATCTCTCTTGCCGCCTCAATCGAATCTACTTTTATCGTTACATGACCGTGGTGGCTCTTGCCGCCGACCAACTGGTTGAACTCGTACTCCTGCGTCGCGGCCGCCTGGACCGTTTCCTTGTATGATACCTGCGGCTTCCCTACATGGACGCCGACATTAAACTCTTTTATCAGCCTGTCTACGAGGACCTCTACGTG
>Ga0123356_10000764_pt1 | contig 35567 bp, 34 predicted proteins | sample TergutEmb28metaG_2_FD_92546 | JGI IMG/M metagenome (GOLD analysis project Ga0123356, IMG submission 92546) | Embiratermes neotenicus P3 segment gut microbial communities from Petit-Saut dam, French Guiana - Emb289 P3 | ecosystem: Host-associated > Arthropoda: Insects > Digestive system > Gut ...
CGAGCCGTGAGGCGTGTGCGACCAGCCACGTGCCGCGCGCGGTGCGCAGCCGGGCCCGTCGGGGGAGGGTGCCCGGTGCGCGCGACACGATGAGCGGCAAAAGCAGCAATTCGGGGCGAATGCACGTGGAAGCCGATTCGGTATTTCCGGGTGCCAGCTCTTGCAGCCATGCCTCGGCCTCGGCGGTAGCGCTGAGCTTCTGGCCGGCCTGATTGACGACGACGATCCCCGGCCCGTGACCGGGGAAGGAACGGTGGGGCACGTCGAGGATCGCGCGACGCAAGGCAGCACCGGCGAGCGGCGCCGCAGCTGCCAGGAAGGTCCGGTCCTCGTCAGTAAAGGGCCCGCCGCCGCTGTGACGACTGAGGGCGAGGGTGCCCCAGGAGCGACCGCCGGCGGGAAGCGTGGCGCGCAATTCCTCCTCGAGCCCGGCAATCTCGTTCAGGGTGCGGTAGCGGGGGCTGCGGCTCAGTTTGCCGCCCGTTGCCTCGCGGAGGTCGCCGACTGGATGCGCCGGGGTCAGGTAGGCGAACTTGTTGTAGTCGGGCACGAGGAACTCGTTCTCCCCCAGCGGGGCACAAGCGTCCGGGTCGAGGTTGTGGACGCCGGGACCCAGGCACACACCTATGTGCGGGTCGATTGCGGCGGCGTAGAACACATCGCTGTCGATGACGCGGCGGACGCGGCGCACGATTTCCTCGAGCATTTCTTGCGCCGTCCCCGTACCCGACGACAGACGCCCGATGGCCGTCAGTACGGTGCCAGCCTGGGCTCGCCGCGACGCCGAAGCCATACCCAAAACGTACCGCTCGCAGGAGGGGTCGGCACCCCCTCAAGTGAGTCAGTCCGCTAGCGCCGAGAACCCTCAATAGGGGGGTGGGCGGGCAACTCACCGTTCGCCACAGTGGAGCGAGTGACCGATCCATACGACAACAACGAGCAGCGACGGAGGTAGACCCATGGCACAAGCTGAAATATTCGGTATTACCGGGAAGATGAAGATTCAGCCCGGCAGGCGAGACGACGTCATCGACCTGATCCGGGAGGTTGTGAGCACTTTGGGTGGCGGGAGTGGACTCATTGCCTACAGTGTCTTCGTGACGCACGAGGACCCGGACACGATCTTGGAGACGGAGCTGTGGTCCGACCAAGCCGCGCATGACACCTGGATCAGCGGACCGGCTCGAGCGTTTGCTGCGAAGATCGACGCATTGCTCGCTGAGCCTCCCTCTGCTTGGCCGGGAGATGTCCTCTACGCGACCGGACTCAGCAGCTCCTGACCCGGGGCATCGGCGGACGCGCGTCCTTAACGCACTCGCCCTCTGGGGTGACCAAGTCGACGAGCATGAGCGGCCCGAGGTGGCGCGCCACCACCCCGGTCCGGAATCCCTGGGCCGTCACGCCGCCAGCTGAGCGCGCGAGCCCGCTGGCCGCGAGCGTCCGCGCGCATTGCCAAGGCTCCTGCGCTGCAGGCCAACGATCGGGTCCCCTCCCGCGGCCGATACTGGCGGCACGACGCACTGGAGGGAACGACATGGCCACCTACCCCGTACGCGGACCGGGCACATGGGCGGATTCGGTCGCCGCGGCAGCGACCGCAACAGCCGCGCTGTTGTTCGCGGGCGGTGTGCTGGATGTGGTCGCGTGAGCACCGGCCAGCGCGCGACCGTCGAAGTCAACGGAATCTCGCTGCACGTGGACGACCGCGGCAGTGGCATCCCGGTGCTGCTCATCCATGGCTGGCCGGACTCCGCCCGCCTGTGGCGCCACCAGGTTCCGTTCCTCACCGGGCACGGCTTCCGCGTTATCGCTCCGGACATGCGAGGGTTCGGGCGGTCCGGCCGCCCGGCCGAGGTCGCCGACTACGCCCTGGCGAACGCGGTCGGGGACATGGCCGGGGTGCTCGACGCGCTGGGCGTCGGGGCCGCGCATGTCGTCGGTCACGACTTCGGAGCGGCGGTTGCCTGGCTGACCGCCATGTTCCTGCCAGAGCGGGTCAGGAAGCTCACGGTGCTGTCGGTTGGCCACCCTCGCGCGCCGCGGACTTTCCGGACGGAGGAGATGGCCTGGTACCAGCTCTTCTTCCAGTTCGAAGGCGTCGCGGAGGCGACCATCGCCTATGACGACTGGGCCTGGCTGCGCCGGTTCAGCCGCGGCGACGGCGACCTGGAACGCTACCTGGAGGACTTGTCCCGTCCTGGGGCGCTCACCGCGTCGCTGAACTGGTACCGGGCGAACCTGGCGCCCCGGATGCCGGGGAAGGCGGCCGACCTGCCTCCGGTGCGGGTCCCCACGCTGGGCATCTGGTCCACCGGTGACCACTACTCGGACGGCGAGCGGATGGAGAGGTCAGGAGCGCTCGTGGAGGCCGAGTGGCGCCACGAGGTGATCGAGGGCGCGAGCCACTGGATCCCGCTGGATGCGCCTGACCAGCTCAACGCGCTGCTCATGGACTGGCTGGCAGATTGATCCAGAACGAAATAGGCCGCCGGGATCGGCGGCATCCCTATCGCCGGGTAACGCTCACCGGTCTCACCGCAGCCGACAACAACAACGACATCGAACTCGACGGCGGCACGTTCAGCCTCGTCACCGGGTAACCCTCACCCACCCGCGACCACGTCATTTATGAGTCGCGCTTAGAGCTCGGTGCGCGCACCCCAGGCTGCGGCCGCGGCGCGGGAGGGGAGGTTGAGCTTGCGCAAGATGTTGGCGAGGTGCCGCTTGACAGTGTGCTCGCTCAGGCCAAGCCGCTTGGCGATGTCGGGGTTGCTCATGCCCTGCGTGACGAGCTTGAGTACGTCCCGCTCGCGAGGCGTCAGCACTGGCACCGTCTCGACGGGTACGGCTATGTCCGGGTCGCTGGCGCGCGCACCTACGGGCTCGGCCGGCCTTGATGGCCGGGCCAGGTCAGCCGCGTGCGCCGGGTCAAGGGCGCGGCCCGCCGCATATTCGGCGTCGAAGGCCTCGGCGCCCATCGCGGCGCGCAGCCGCTGCCGGTCGCGGTCGGCGAGCTGTGCTTCCAGCGCCTCGGCGGTTTCACCCAGATCCGCGAAGGCCTGGTCGGCCGCGCCGTGCAGCCGGGCCGCCCGGCCCGGGTCGGCCTTGCCGTCGCCGGACAGGGCCAGGCCAGTCAGCGCGTAGGCGGTGCCCGATCTCGTCCCGGTGCGCCTGGCCAGGTCGAGTGTTTCGGCGAACAAGACCTCGGCTGCCTCCGGCGAGCCGCCAAGGTACTCGGCCAGGCCAAGGTTGAAAGTGTGGCGGGTGAGGCCGGAGCGCTCGTTGCCCGCCCGCGCGATGTCGAGCGCCTCGGCCAGGTGGCTGCGGGCGGCCTCCACGTCGCCCGCCGACAGCTCGTAGTAGCCGAGGTTGCCTAGCAGCCGCCCCACCAAGAGTCGGTCACCAGCCTGGCGGAACAGCCGCAGCGCCTCCCCCGTATCGCGGGCCGCGCCGACGTGGTCCCCCTCCTCCTCCATGGCGTACGCCCGGGCGGCCAGCAGGCCGGCAGCAAGGCGCGGTTCGCCGACGCGGCGGGCCAGGCTCAGCCCCTCCTCGATGAGGGGCAGCCCGGCGCCGCGCTGCCCCTGCTTCAGCAGGATCGCGGCTTGCCGGTGCAGCACCTCGGCGGTCAGGTACTCATCGCCGGCGGCACGGGCGATGGCCAGCGCTTCCTGGCAGTAGTCGGCGGCGGCTGCGGGACCGCCCGTCAGCTCGAGCAGGCGGGCGGCGGCCTCCAGCGCCCGGGCGCGCGTCAGCGTCGCCCTCCCGGCAGCCGGCCTGTCCAGCAGCGCCCGCAGCACGTCGGCTCCTTCGACGGCGTGTCCGCGTATGTTCCAGTACTCCCGCAGCGAGGCGGCCAGCCGCAGGCCGGGCTCGGGGTCGGCCTGGGCCAGGCTGACCGCGAGCGCGGCGCGCAGGTTGCCCAGTTCGGCATCCAGCCGGCCCAGCCACTCGGCCTGGTCGCCGGCCCACAGGTGCGGGGCGGCCCCCTCAGCCAGGGCCAGGTAGTAATCGCGGTGGGCGATCCGTGCGGTGTTCACTGCCGCCGGGCCCAGCGCGTCCAATTGCCCGGCAGCGTACTGCCGGACCGTCTCCAGCAGCCGGTACCGGCCCGGGCCGGTACCGGAGCGGTCGAACAGCACCAGGCTCTTGTCCACCAGCGCGCCCAGCAGGCCCACCATCTCAGCCGCAGGCACGCCGTCGCCCGCGGCGACCGCCTCGGCCCCGGCCAGGCCGAACCCCCCGGCGAAGACCGACAGTCGGCTCAGCACCACCTGCTCGTCGGGGTTGAGCAGCTCCCAGGACCAGTCCACCATCGCCCGCAGCGTCCGCTGCCGCGGCAGCGCCGCCCGCGACCCCCCGGTCAGCAGCGCGAACCGCTCATCCAGCCGCGCCTCCAGCTCACCCGCTGGCAGCACCCGCATCCGCGCCGCGGCCAGTTCGATGGCCAGCGGGATCCCGTCCAGCCGGCGAGAAATCCGGCCCGCCACCTGAGCACTCTCCTCGTCCCAGGCCAGTGGCACCCCCTGCGCCGACGCCCGGTCGGCCAGCAGCCGCACCGCCTCGCTGGCCCTGATCGTCCCGGCATCATCCCCCTCGGCCGGGACAGCCAGCGACGGTACCCGGTACACGAACTCCCCGTCGATGCCCAGCGGCTCGCGACTGGTCGCTAGCAACGTCAGACTTGGGCAATTGCGCAGAAGCGCGTCAGCCAGCTTTGCGCACGCCCCGATCAGATGCTCGCAGTTGTCCAGCACCACCAGCAGGCTCCGCTGGCCGACCGTGTCCGCCAGCGTGTCCAGCACCGGGCGGCCCGGCTCCCGGCGCACCCCCAGCACGTCCGCCACAGTCACTGAGACCAGATCCGGATCCTTTAACGGAGCCAGGTCGGCGAACCACACCCCGTCCCCGGCACCGTCCAGCAGCTCGGCCGCTACCTGCAGCGCAAGCCGGGTCTTGCCCGCCCCGCCCGCGCCGGTCAGGGTGACCAGCCGCGACCCGCCCAGCAGAGCGCGCACCGTGGCCAGCTCCGCCTCCCGCCCGATGAAGCTCGACACCGGCGCCGGCAAGTTGTTCAGCTGCATCGGGTCCCCAGCCGCCGCGAGCCCAGAAGCCACCAGCCTCCTCAACCACGCAATTGAGACATCATACGTCCGCAGCCGCTCCAACACCGGATCCCGGAGACGCGAGCCCGGGGGCCCGGCAGCGAGGCCGCGGCCAGGCAGAGTCGCTTGAGCTTGCTCGGTTCGCGGTCGGTATGGCTCGATCGAGCCACTCTGGTGATCGCGTGAAGATGGCTCTTCCGGGCGAAGCGATAGCGCGGCACCAAGCATGAAACTCTTGCGGTGCTGATAAATCGCCATGCGGAACCGGCGGCGCTCGACAGCCCGCTCCAGGTTGTCCGCGGCGGCCGTAGCGGTGTGCTGATGCTGCGAGGCGAGCCCAGGTGGGCAAGACATCGCTGCCCGACTACGCCATCGAGTCCGCGGCTGGTAGACCAGCCCGCTGCCGACAGCCGAGATCCCCCGAGCTACCGCCGGTCACAGAGACCGGGCTGGACGCGTACATGCTCTGCGCCGATGGCCACCGTGCCCTGAAGCAACTCACGTCACCCGACAACCTCACCGACAAAGGAGTCACCCATGCGTACAAGTCCCTTCCCATCCCTCCGCCGCTCGCGCGCTGCTCTAGCGGGTGCGGCCGCCGCGGCGGCGACCGTGGCAACCGCGGTGCTGCTCGCGGGCGGCTCGGCGGCCGCGCAGGCCGGTCAGGTAGCGCGGTCTCAGCCGGCTGATCCGGCCCGGGCGGTGCTCAGTACCGAGCAGTCCTCCTACGGCACGGTGCTGGCACTCGGCGCGGGCGCGGGGTATGCGGCGGGCAGCAGCACGCCGGTGTTCCCGGCCGGGTCGGCGGTGTACATGTCGACGATCGACCCGCCCGCGAACGGTGACGGGCACGGCTATCAGCCGGGCTGCGGCACCACGCTGGTCACCGGGCCGCTGCCCGGCGGCATGTTCGGCGGCGGGATTCCGGGCCCGCTGTCGTGCACGGGGGCCGAGACCGATCAGCAGGCCGACTGGCAGGCGCTGACAACCGACCAGCCCCCGGCCGCCGGGCCGGGTGTCGAGCAGCGCCTGCTCGGCGCCGTGTACCGCCCGGACCTGGGCACCTTCCAGGTGACCTACGCCGGGCACCCGCTGTACCTGTTCCTGCCCGGCATCACCAACGCCGCGTTCGGCGACAAGATCCTGGAGAGCGCGCTGCCGCTGCCGCCCTGGCGCACCGCCTGGTACCTGCTGTCCCCCGACGGGCAGCCCGCCGTCGGCCCGGCCGCCATCCAGACCGAGACCCTGGCGTCTGGGCAGACCGTGCTGGCTAACCAGATGCTGCCCGGCCTGGGCGGCGTCCCGGTCGCCGTCTACACCTTCAGCCGCGACCACGGACCCCACAGCACCTGCTACGCCGCGTGCGCGCGCACGCTCATCCCGGTGCTCACCGATGGCACCCCCGCCGCCGGCACCAGCGTCGACGCCGCCGCCATCGGCACCACCATCCGCGCCGACGGCACCCAGCAGGTGACCTACAACGGGCACCCGCTGTACATGTACAACCAGGAGCAGTTCACCGGCCTGACCGGCACCGCCGGAAACGGCGACGGTACCGAACTCGACGGCGGCACGCTCACCCTCGTCACCCCCTAACCCCTCACCAGCCCGCGGCGAATCCGGACACTGGCCCGCCGGCCGGTGTCCGGATCGTCCTGGAGGGATGTCATGGCACTACTCGCGCTCGTGCACGGAAACCCGGAGACGGCGGCGGTCTGGGACCATCCGGCACGCCGGCCTACATCGGGACCGGCCCCGCCGCGGGCGCAGCCGGATCCCGCCAGCGAAAGGCAAGGCAATGACAGATCCTCCTGGGCGTGCCGGGCCGGCCCGGCCTGGCTTGCCGTCCGGCGGAGCCGGGGCTGTCGGGGCGGGGCCGGCTACCGCTTTGCCGAGGATGAGCCCGAGCCTTACCTGAGCCCGCTTGAAGCCGAGGCCAGGGCTGCGGAAGCCTGGCACGCCGCGCACGCTCAGACGGCGGAACCGAAAGTGAGGTACCGCGGCGCCGCCTGGCAATGGGCGCTGGAACGACGCCCGCCAGCGCCACTCTGGCGAGGCACACAGGGGCGCATCGTGATTCCGGCCGCGTGCCACCTCGAGGATCCCGCGAGCGATCCTGACCACCGCCGCCGCGGACTCGGTCGCGGCCATTGGCATCCGCTGGGGTTCGCCAGCGCGGCCGACCTCAGCAGAGCTTTCCGCGCCGCGTCGGCATGCCGCCGGCGGAGTACCGCCGGTCCGCGCGGATTGCCAAGGCTTCTGCGCGGTAAGCCAACGACCGGGTCCCCTCCTCCAGCCGATACTGGCGGCATGACGCACTGGAGGCAACGATATGGCGACCAGCCCGTTCGCGGACCGGGCTGCCGAATACGAGTGCCTCATGCGGCTGGCGAGCATCTTCGACCTGCCGACGAGGCGGCTGCTGGAGGCAAACGTGGCTCGCCTTGCGGCTGAGACGACGGCAACGGCATCGAACTCCACGGCGGCACGTTCAGCCTCGTCACCGCGTAACCCTCACCAGCCCGCGATCGGTCTGAAGGGATGTCATGGCCCCACTCGCGCTCGTGCACGGAAACCCCGAGACGGGGGCAGTCTGGGATCATCTGGCGCCGTCGCTGGAGGCCGCCGGCCGGGATTTGGTGCGGTTGTCGCCGCCTGGCTTCGGCGCCCCGGTGCCGCCGGGCTTCCAGGCGACTCCGGCCGGATACCGGGACTGGCTCATCGGCGAGCTTGAGCGGTTCGGCGAGCCGGCTGACATCCTCGGGCACGACTGGGGTGGCGTGTTCGTGCTCCTGGCGGTCATCGGCCGGCCGGACCTGTTCCGCAGCTGGGCGTCGGATGCCGTCGGGGTGCTGCATCCCGGCTACGAATGGCACGAGCTCGCCCGGATGTGGCAGACGCCGCAGGCGGGCGAAGCGTGGGTGCAGCGGACGCTGGATGCGCCGCGCGCCGACCTGGCGTCGCTGCTGGTCTCCAGGGGCATGGCCGCGCCGATCGCGGACCGGGTGGCGCCCGGCTTCGACGCCGCCATGGGAGGCTGCATCCTCGGCCTGTACCGCGCCGCGCGGCAGCCGGTGATGGCCGAGCTGGGCCGGGATCTGCCGGCCGCCGGCCGCCGGCCAGGCCTGGCGATCATCGCCTGCGGTGACGGCAACGTCGGCACCCTCGCCCAGCGGCAGGAGGCCCGCCGGACCGCGGGAGCCGCGGCAGTCGAGATTGACGGCGGTCACTGGTGGATGACCAGCGGCGACCAGGAGGCCGTCCTGTCAGCGCTTACTGACCTGTGGACGCGCGCAGGCTGACCAGCCTTTCGGTAGCGGTGCGACGTCGTGAAGAAAATGACAGAACGGTGAGACACACTCCGGGACACCACGTTGAGACGCCGCGCATCGTCCCAGGTCACGCGGATGGGGGTGGACAAGTCTTCGAGAACTTACAAGCGCCGGCCGACCCAACCTCCTCCGGCTCAGCGGGCGCTGCGGGCGGAGGGTGCGAGCAGGCCGAGGTCGCGGGCCCGGGCAACGGTCTCGGCCCGCTGGTGGGTGCCGAGCTTGGCGTAAAGGTTGCGCAGGTGGGACTTGATGGTGTTGACCGAGACGTGCAGCTCGCTGGCGATTTCGGGCCCGGTCAAGTTGGTAGGCAGGTAGCGAAGCACCCGTAGCTCGCCGTCGCTGAGCGGCTCGAGCAGCAGCCGGGGCCGGGGCGCTGGCCCCGTGCGCCTGGTTCCAGCGAGTAGGTTCTGGATCTCGGCGACCAAGGCCGCGTGGGCGGTGCGGTGCCGGGCCTGGCGTTCCAGCAGGCCCGGTACGGGATGCAGCAGAAACTGCAGCACCGCGCCGTTGGGCTCGGCCAGGTCGAGAGCGCGCTCTAGAGCGCGGTCGGCGAGGTGCTGGTCACCGAGCGCTTCCCGGGCGCTGGCTTCCAGCAGGAACGCCAGAGCCAGCCACATCCCGGGGAATACGGAAGCGGTGCCGTCCAGGACCGCTGCGAGCGCGGTGGTCGTCGCTCTCGGGTCATCCTGGGCCAGCCGCAACGCGGCGGTGGAGACATGCACGTCCACGCGTTGCCGCTCTCGCACTTCCAGGCCGGCGAGGGCCTGCTCGGCGTCGGCGATGTCACCGAGGCGCACAAGGACCAACATTTGCCACGCCCGCGCCTCTGGCACGACAGGGGGCGCGTCCAGGCGCCCAGCCAGCCGCTCGGCTGCCCGGAAGGCGACCAGCGCATCGTGATTCCGGCCGCGTGCCACCTCGAGGATCCCGCGAGCGATGCTGACCACCGCCGCCGCCCCGGGCTCAGCTTCCGCGGTCACGGTGCGCTCGGCGTGCTCGATCCACGGCTCTCCTTCGTCGGCGCGTCCCTGCCATGCCAGGGTGAATCCGAGTGCAGTGCAGGCGACGCCGTACGCCGGTTCGTCGGTCCAGCCGTTCTGTTCCGCCAGCTTGATCGCCTGCCTGGCGCGATTGGCTGTCCGCGTAAGCTGACCGCTCGTCTCGGCCGACTGCGCAGCGGGACCCGCGATTTCGGCCACGGCCAGCTCCGCCAGGCCGCTGAACTCCAGGAACGGCCGCCCGACCCGGCGCGCCAGCGTCACGCCCTGCTGTAGGTGCTCGTATGCGTCTCTGTATCTGCCGGTCCAGACCTCCGTGCTGCCCAGACTGATGAGCGTCAGCGCACGCAGCTCCTCACCCAGGTGAGGCTGGGCCGACCTCGTTACCTCTGCCACGGCCTGCAGCCGTTGCGCCTCCGCGGCCGCCGCCTGGGGATTCCAGTGCTGGCGCGCATGCAGCAGCCGGACCACGCCGAGCAGAACCTGGCACTGCCCCTGCCGCGCGGACGGCGTTGACGCCGATACCCGGTCCGCCAGCTCTATGTACCGCTGCGCCGCCTCCAGCGAACCCCGCGCTAGCTCATCGGCCGCTGCGAGCGCCGCCAGCTCGGCGTTCGCCGCACGGGCCGAGGCGGGGAAGCCCGCGAGGATCTGATTGACGGTGGTGTCCTGCCCATCCAGGTGCAGTGCGGGCCAGTGGTCGGCGAGCAGGCGGGCGGCCAGCTCCCAGTCCTGCGCCGCCTGGGCGTGACGAATAGCTTCAACCGGGTAGCCGTGCCCGGCGAACCAGCCTGCGGCGGCCAGGTGGAGCCCGGTGATCTCACCGGGTGCGGTGCGGCGCAGCTCCAGCTGCAAGAGTGTGGCGAACATCTGGTGGTAGCGGAACCAGGTCCGCGAGGTGTCCAGAGCCACCGTGAAGGCATTCGCGGCCTGCAGGTCCTGCAGCACCCGTTCCCCGCCCTGGTCTGCGGTGAGCAGGTCGGCCAGCTCGCCGTTGACCCGCTCCAGGATGGACGTGCGCAGCAGCACCCGCCGCACGTGTTCGGGCTGGCTGCCCAGCACCTCGGCCAGCAGGTACTCGGCTACCGTCCGCTCGCTGCCGGTGAACTCGGCCGCGAACAGCCCTGGGTCGGGGTGCCCGGCCAGCGACAGCGCCGCAAGCCGCAGCCCGGCCGCCCACCCTTCGGTCCGCTCGTGCAGCTTCACCAGGCTGGGCTCGTCCAGTTCGACTCCGGCCGCTGCGAACAACCCGGCCGCTTCGGCGAGGCTGAACCGCAGGTCATCGGTGCGGATCTCGGCGAGCTCGCCCTCCAGCCGCAGCCGGTGCAGCCCCAGCCGCACGTCATGCCGTGCCGCGAGCACGAACCGCAGCTGCTGCGGCGCCCGCATGATCAGCAGCTCCAGCTGCTGCAGCACCTCAGCGCCCAGCTCGTGCACGTCATCGGCCACCAGCCACAGCGGCTCGGCCAGCGCCGCCAGGTCAGCCAGCAGTCGCTCCGTCACTGCCCAGCCGTCCAGGTCCGGCGCCGCCGTCAGAGCCTGTACGAGGCCGGAGCCTGTAGCTGTGCCGCGCAGGGCGGCAACCACCGACAGCCAGAACCGCTGCGCGTCCCGCTCATCGCGGTCTACCGGCACCCACGCCGCGTATTCGGTCAGCCCGGCCTCAGCTAGCCACGATCGCAGCAGCACCGTCTTGCCGCTGCCCGCCGGCGCTGACACCACCACTACCCGGGTCGGCCCGCCCAGCCGGCCGAACAGCCCCGGCCGGACCACAACCCCGCCCGCGCCGATACCAGCGACGCGCCCGGCGACATCCACCTCGCCAGGTCCCACAGCCGCGATCATCTCACGAGCGCTGCCGCGAGCTGGCTCTGTACCGGCTGGTCGATGGGTGACCGGAACCGAGCGGGTCCGCCGGACGGTGGTCCGGAGGACGGAATCGGCGACCGTCCGCGCTCTCCCCTCCGCTCACCCCGATCGTGGGGTGTCCGCTCACCCTGGTCAGCCTCAGTCTTGAAGTCGCCCAGACGCCGCCTCTGGCGCAAGGTTGACTCTCCCGCCGAGGGAGGCTCCAGCCTGGCCAGGTGGCCAGCCGACCGTCGGGACAGCAGCGGGCGCCTAGCCGGCCACGGGCCCATAGAGATCAGCGAAGGGATCTGAACATGACTAGCAGCACGGGACAGCAGATGGACGCAATCGTCATGCAGGCCGCCGGGCCGCCAGCGCAGGCGCTGGTGGTTCGTTCCGAGCCGGTGCCGGTGCCGGGCCCGGAGGAGGTGCTCGTCGAGGTACATGCCGCGGGGGTGAACCCGTTCGACGTCTTCATCGCCTCAGGCGGGCTTGGCTCACCCCTGCCGATGGTCCCTGGCATTGACTTTGCCGGCGTCGTCGTGTCCGACGGTGACCTCTATGGCCAGCAGGTGTGGGGCAGCCAGGCGTATCTGGGCTGGCAGCGGCCCGGCACGCATGCACAGTTCGTGGCTATGCCCCGGACTTGGCTGTCAAGCAAGCCCGAGCGCCTCACCATGACCGAAGCCGGCGCGGTCGGTCGGCCGTATATCGCGGCCTGGCAGGCAGTCATCAACGTCATGGACCTCGGGCCCGGCGAGACAATCCTGGTCACCGGCGGCGCTGGCCTGGTCGGCCAGGCAGCGGCGGCGATCGCCCGCTGGCGCGGCGCGCGGGCGATCGTTGCCGACCGGCGCAAGCCGGAGAGTGTTGAGGACTTCATCGACACCAGCTCGGGTGACCTGGCCGAGGCGGTGCTCGAGCTCACCGGCGGGCGCGGTGCCGACATGGTGCTCGACACGATCGGCGGAGCGCTGTTCGAGCCCGCTGTCAGGAGCCTTCGGTTCGGCGGCCGCTTGACCGGGCTCCATAACCATGAGCGGGTGGACTTCGACCCGTCGGAGATCTACGACCACGACCGGCACGTCACGGGACTGGCAAGCGTGTTCATCGACGGGGCCGACGGCGCACGTATCTTCGATCAGCTCGCGCCGCTCTTCGACCGCGGCCTGCTTACCCCTCCGGTCACCAGGACCTGGCCGCTGGAGAACAGCATCGAGGCCTATCAGACGGTCCAGGACGGCGCGCACGGAATCAAGCAGGTACTGCTCCCGTCCGGCAGCCAGGCGTAGGCGGCCGTTCGCGCACACGCACGGCGATCCGGGACAACTAAAAGAGGAGAAAGGCAATCATGACGAACCGACTGTTTGCAGTGACCTTCGACGCCGCAGACGCCGCCGAACTCGGCGCGTTCTGGGCGGAGGCACTGGGCCAGGAGCTGGATCCGGGAGCGGGCAAGCAGTTCGCCTCCATCGGGCTGCACAACTCGGGCCGGACCGGGCCGTGCTGGTGCTTCGCCCAAGTCCCCGAGGGCAAGTCGGCGAAGAACCGGATGCACCCCGACCTGATCACCGGCGACCTTGAGGCAGAAGTCGAGCGGCTGATCGGCCTGGGTGCGAGCCGGAAGGACGACATCGAGATGGGCAGCATGCGCTGGACCACCCTGCTGGACCCGGAAGGCAACGAATTCGACGTGATCGCTGAGCCCGCCTAACACGCGCGGTCACGGGAGACCGTCAGCCCTCACGGGGCTGCGGCCAGGGAACTGCCCGCCGAGGCACTTTCGCCACCCGGCGGGAGCCACCAGGGCCTGCCTGCCCGGGCTGGCCCGCAATGGAAGGAAGCAATCATGACCAGCAATGCCAGCCTGTTTTTTGCAGCCGTGAACATCGGCTGCGCCGACCCCGCCGGCCTGGCGGACTTCTGGGGGAAGGTCCTAGGCCGCCCGGTCAGCCCGGGTGTGACGGCCCCCGACGTCGTGACGGTCGGCACCACCGACCCCGGGGCCCGCCCTCAGATGGTCTTCCACCCAGCCCCTGAGGCCGAAAGGATCGTCGGTGGCTTCGTCCCCACCCTGCTAACCGAAGACCACGACGAGGAAACGAGGCGGCTGACCGGCCTGGGCGCCAAGCTCGTCAACGAGGCCTACCTCCCGCCGATCCGCCTCACCGTATTCGCCGACCCCGAGGGCAACCGGTTCCAGCTCGCCACCCAGCAGTCCGAGTAGGCGCCCGGCAGGAGCACCGTGATTCGCACGGTCCGGAACCCCGGCAGCGGCACTCGCCACCGTCCGAGTGCCGCTGCCGGATGCTGGCCTCAACGAGTTACTTGTGCAGATGCGTGGCGCGGCCATCTGCCCCGGCGATGTGGACACTGCTGCGGTATGCGACGGCGGCCACGAAGGAGGAACTGAAGTGAGACCCTTGATGACCTGGGCGGTGCCCTGGTCGGAGCAAGCTGGCGGCATGACTACACGGCTGTCCATCGGCGACTTCTCGCGGATGACCTATCTCAGCGTGAAATCACTGCGCCGCTACCACGAGATGGGGCTCCTTGAACCAGCCGACATCGATCGTTACACGGGATACCGCTACTACGAAACCTCCCAGGTACCCCTTGGCCAGGCCATACGCAGGTTCCGGGACCTCGACATGCCTCTCGAGCAGCTGAAGGAGGTGATGCACGCTCCCGACGCTGCCGTCCGCAACAAGCTGATCATCGCGCACCTGGAGCACATGGAGGCGGCTCTTCAGCGGACCCAGCAGACGGTAGCTTCGCTGCGTTCGCTTCTGGAGCAGCCGCCCGCGCCGATTGCCGTTGAATACCGGTCCGTTCCTGCGGCCACGGCGATCGCGATATCCGAGCCGGTACACAGGGGCGGCCTCATGGCCTGGTGGAGCCAGGCCTTCGACGAGCTCCATCGGGTGCTCGCCTCCTCATCGGCGGTCCGAGCCGGGCCTGACGGCGCACTGTATCGGAATGAGTTCTTCGAGGAGGAGCTGGGTGAGATCGTCGCCTTCATTCCAGTGGCAACCATGCCCACTCCCTTCGGGCGGCCACAACTGACTGAGATCCCTGGAGCCGAGCTTGCGGTCACCGTACACAACGGGGCGATCAGCGAGCTGGACCAGACCTACGGTGCGCTCGGGACGTTCGTGGCGGAACGAGAGATCGGGGTCCAGGGACCCATCCGAGAGCACTATGTCGTGACCACAGGTCAAGGAAACACCGAATCGGTTCACCACACCGAAGTGTGCTGGCCAGTATTCCGTACTAGGGGACAGATGACATGAGCGCGTGAGGCCCTGCACACCTTCGGCCTCGTTAGTACCTGGAGGTACCGGTGCCTGTCCGTTTTCAGCTCGTGATCGACTGCGCCGACCCGGACCGGCTGGCCCGGTTCTGGGCCGCCGCGCTTGGCTATGAGCTCGCGCCTGTCCCGGCTGGATTTGCCACCTGGAACGACTTCTACCGTGAGCTTGGGGTGGCCGAGGAGGAGCTGGTTGAGGGGGCGGACAGGATCAGCGATCCGGCGGGCCACGGTCCGAGCATCTGGTTCCATGTCGTTCCGGACGCCAAGCAGGTCAAGAACCGGCTGCATCTCGATATCCACGCCAGCGGTGAGCGGACTGACCCGGTCGGGATTCGCAGGGACCGAGTCGACGCGGAGGCCAGACGACTGGCTGGCTTCGGCGCCACCATCACTGGCGCATTGTCCGGCGAGGCGCTCGACCTCTACGCGGTCGGGATGAAAGATCCGGAAGGCAACGAGTTTGATATCAACTGACCGCAGCTCTGATAGCGCGCACCATACGGCGACACGCAAGTCTCCACGCGGAGCGATTTCTCGTGACCGCTGACGCGCGAGCGGCAGAGCCGGGTGTGTTCGTTGTTTCCACCGGCCGGTGCGGCTCGACGATGGTCTCGAACATGCTTCGGCTTAATCCGGAGATTCTCAGCTTGTCTGAGTTCCTGTCCTTGCTGATGCCTGATCCCTTCCCGCCGGGTGAGCTGGACGCTGCGTCGTACTGGCGGTTGCTCAGCGAGCCCTGGGTGTTCTTCAGGCACGCCTACCGCCTCGGGGTGCGAGCTCCCGAGTTCTTGTACGTGCCAGGTCCGGACAGCAGGTTCACACCGGATACCGGAATTCCGCCCATCATGGTGACTGCGCTGCCGCATCTGACCAACAATCCCGAAGGCCTGTATGACGAGGTGGGGGCATTCGTCGCGGGGCTGACCCCAGCCTCGGCCGCCGTGCAGCACCGGCGCTTGTTCGAGTGGCTGCGCCGTCGCTTCGGCGCCCGCGCCTGGGTCGAGCGCTCCGGCAGCTCGCTGCTCTACATGCGCCAGCTCGCGAGCGTGTTCAGCGACGCAAGGTTCGTGCATCTCTACCGCGATGGGCGCGAGTGTGCCTACTCGTTCAGCCGACATCCCTTATACCGCCTCGGGGCGGTCGAGATGATTCTGCACTCGCGCCTGGGCATATCGCCGTACCTGGGTGATGACGAGTCGCCGGAGCGCGTCCCGGCCGATCTGCGACCCCTCATGCCGGAGACATTCGATCACCAGGTGTTTGAGCAGCTTGAGGTTCCTGCAGCGGAAACCGGGCAGTTCTGGTCCGACATGATCATGCCCGGCCTCGATGTTCTCGCCAGCCTGCCGCCCGACCAAGTGCTCCACGTCAGCTACGAGGACTTCGTCGCGGAGCCGAGGCAGGCTCTGATGCGGCTGGTGCAGTTCGCCGGCCTGCCGCACGCTGATGCGGGCTGGCTCGACCGCGCCGCGCGGGTAGTAGCAGCGCGGTCTCCTCGCTGGCCGACCCTGCCGCAAGAACAGATCAATGAGCTAACCCGCGTGTGCGAGCCAGCGATGCGGCGGCTCTACGGCGACTCGTGGTGATCGTGCCAGGGGCTGAGGGCTGCGTCATCGGTGCCGAGCAGGCGTAGCAGGGCGTCCTGCAGATCGCGGATGCGATCACGGCCCACCTGGGATTCCCACTGAGCCCGGAGCTCGTCAAAGACAGCTTCGCCCTCACGCATGAGGGAATGCCCGCGGTCCGTCACCGCCAGGCGGGCTCTTCGAGCGTCGCCAGGGTCGGGACTGCGGAGAACATATCCGCTCTCTTCCAGGAACGCGACCGTCTTCGCTGCCGCTTGCTTGGAGACCGACGTGCGCCTCCCCACCTCAGAGACCGAGTCAGCACCCGCGGCTACGGCACGCAGCGCGAAATCATGGGCAGGACGGACGCCGGGGTGCCCCCGCGCGGCGAGTCGATCCGTAGCCTCTTCCGCCAGAAACCTGAACCCCCCGAGGAGCAGCAACGCCAGGTCGGCACCACCTCGAGACATGCATCGACACTACCGGCGCTCGACCATGCCGACAACCAGGTTGCCTATTCCGTCAGTTTATGACAACCTGGTTGTCATAAACCATAGGAGCTCCCCGGGAGACGCTCATGAAGCCACAGGCGACCATCTCCGGTGCCCGGCACGAAACCGCCGCAGTGAACGGCACGCAGCTGCACTACGTCTCCGCGGGAGACCAGGGCGTCCCCGTGCTCCTGGTCCACGGATTCCCGGAGACGTGGTGGGCCTTCCACAAGCTCATTCCGCCGCTCTCCGCCCGGCACCGCATCTACGCGGTGGACCTCCGCGGTTTCGGTGACTCCGACGTCGCCGACGATAGCTACTCCGGCGCGGTCGCGGCCGAGGACCTGCACGCGCTGATCGAGCACCTGTCCGTGGGAGCGATGCATGTGGTCGGGCAGGACGTCAGCGGCGGCGTGATCTACCGACTTGCCGCCACTCACCCGGAGAATGTCATCAGCCTCACCGCGGTCGAGTCAGCCCTGGCGGGCTTCGGAGCGGAGAGACTCGCCGATGTCACACACGGCGGCGCCTGGTATATCGGAGCTCTGGCGGCGCCCGGCGTCGCGGGCCTGCTGTTCGAGAAGGAAGCGCGCGCCTTTGTGGGGGAGTACCTCTATCCGCTCTACGGCGCCAGCTCCACGGCAGTCAGTTCTGAAGACGTCAGTGAATTCGCCCGCACTTACGGCCGGCCCGGTGGCTTCTCCGGTGCTGCCGGCCTTTACCGCGGCATGCTCACCGAAGGTGAAGAGCTCCGCGCCCTCGCGAAGGACAAGCCGCTCCGGATGCCCGTGACGACTATCGGTTCCAGGGGTGGTGCGTTCACCTACACGGCGTTCCGCGGAGTCACCACGCAGGATGTGACCGCCCTCCGATTGGATGGCGTCGGCCACTACGTCGCGCAAGAGGCCCCGCAGCTGCTCGCGGACACGCTCCTCCAGGTCTTCGACGCTCACTCCCGTTCGTCCGCCGACAACCTGCCGTAGGCCGGTGCAGCACGCCGCTCCTCCTGCGGGCCGGTCGATTCAGAAGCGCAGTAGATGTTTTAACCATTGCTAGCATCTCCAGTTATGGAGCTACGGCAGCTCGAGTACTTCGTCGTGGTGGCCGAGGAGGCCAGCTTCACCCGCGCCGCCGGCCGGCTCTTCGTGACCCAGCCCGGCGTCAGCGCCCAGATCCGCCAACTCGAGCTGGAACTCGGCGAGGCGCTGCTCGACCGGTCCACCCGCAGCGTGCGACTGACAGAGGTGGGGGCAGCGGTGCTGCCCTACGCAAGGGCAGCGCTGGCCGCGGCCACGGGAGCCCAGCTGACCGTCGATGAGATGAGCGGGCAGGCACGCGGCCGCGTCGCCGTGGGCACGGTCGCCGCGTTCTCATCGTTCGACCTGCCCGACACGCTCGCAAGCTTCCACCGGCGCTATCCAGGAATCGAGCTGACGCTCGCGGATGCACCCACGGATGACCTCGTCGCCGCCTTGCGAACTAGGCAGCTCGACGCCGGCTTCGTCGGCCTGACAGCGGCTGACACCGAACCACGGCCTGGCATTGCCACACTGGTGGTCAGGGAAGCACGTCTGGTCGCAGTGTCCGCACCAGGCGATCCAGTGCTCGCCGACGGCAACATTGAACTCGCCGCACTCCGGGACCGCGGGATCGTTGGCCTGCGGAAAGGGACGGGCTTGCGCACCGCGCTCGACGACGCATGCACCAAGGCAGGCTTCCAGCCCCAGATCGCGTTCGAGGCCAGCGACCCCCACCTCGTCGCTCAGCTGGCGGCGAGGGGCCTCGGCGTCGCCGTCCTGCCGGCCGCAGTGGCGGCCGCTCACCGCGATGAGGTGCGGACGGCCGCCATTCACCCGCGCCTTTGGGTCCGGATCGCCCTGGCTTGGCGGTCAGAAAGCCCCATCAGCCCCGCCACGCGGGCATTCATCGGCCACGTCCGCGCCGCAGTCGCCGATCCTGCCTGGTCACACCCAGCCGGACCGAGGCCATGACCAGCCACTACGACCCGGTCGGCTCGCGCCTGAGTGAGATCGCCAGGGATGGCACAACGAATGACAGAAGAAAAATCGGCAGAATGTTCTTTCCGCTGCATCGGAAGGCGATGACCTGGCCTTCGTCCGCGTCGAACGTCGCCGTCCGGCTGGAGTTCCGGCCGTTGCGGATTCGGAGGGTGTGCCGTCCGGGCTCGACTGGCGTCTCGAACGTGCCGTTCAGTTCGACCGACCCGGCACGCGTGCCGTCGACCACGACGTCGTACGGGCCGCGACGGACCTCCACGCCGATCGTTTTGTGCGCCACTTTGAGCGTTGCCGGCATCTCTGGCCGCCTTCCGTTGAGCCGCTGCGACAGCTTAGAGCCAAGGTCAGGCACGATCAACATTTCGTCGGCTCTGAGACCTTACAACTGTCTAGCAGTCTCTGGCGCGTGATCGGTTGCGTGGCGGCGAAGACGGCGCGCGCCCGAGAGTTCGCCACGGACCGGGGATCGTTGTCGGATCGCGCTGTCGTGGTTCGTGGCAGGGGTGAGCGGCGCCCACGAGGGCGCGACCAGCCAATGGAGATGAAGCGAATGGAGCCCGTTGCTCGCCGCTTGTACCGGCTCATAGAGCCGATCCACCTGGTCACAGCCTGACGCCGAGCGAGCCCGGCGAGCTCATCGCGAATCTCGCACCCATCTCCGCAGCGCTCGACGCTGCTGGCTCGCGGTAAATCCCACACGTCCCGGCCAGGGTGGAGCGACGCCTATGCACCGGAGAGCAGGACTCGACGAGAAAAGAAACTGCGGAGTCACGGCCCACCCCTGCCAGCGCAGCGCTGAGGTGGGGGCACGTAGGCTCAGCGAGCACGAGCGGCTTTCCTCTTCAAGGAGAACGTTCTCAGGCTGTGTCGATCGGCAGGCCCGCGCATTCTCGTGATCGTCACCGCAGCTCTCGTCGACGGGAAGATGGCTTATGTCTCTCGCAACGCTGCTTGACCGGAACAAGGCGTTCGCTGCCACAGACGCCGTGGCGATGAACCCCAAGATCCCGTTCATCCCCAATCAGCTGTCGTACATCATCACCTGCATCGACCCGCGCACCGAGCCCGCCGCCTTTCTTGGCGCCGACCTCGGCGATGCGATCGTGCATCGGGTGGTCGGCGGCCGGGTCACCCAGGCAGTGCTCCGTGACGTTGCCTACATCAGCTACCTGCTGGACACCAAGGCCCCCGACGGGCCGTGGTTCGAGCTGGCAGTTATCCACCACACCGACTGCGGCTCGACGTTCCTCGCCGACCCGGAGCTACGCCGCGACTTCGCCGCGCGCGGCGGCTTCGACGAGGCCGAGCTGGCCTGGCTGCCGGCTACCGATCCGGCCGCCACCGTCCGCGCCGACGTCAAGACGCTGGTAACCGCGCCGCAGCTATCCGCCAACATCAGGATCAGCGGGTACGTCTACAACACCGCAGTCGGCACTATTGACACCGTTGTCGCGCCCACCCCGGCCGGGAAGCGCTGACCTCACCTGGCGGCCTCACGGGCCATCGGCGCGCCCGGAGGCATGATGCCTGCTACCAGCGCCGGCTACGGTCCGACAGAGTCCGGGAGCTTGCCCGTACCTCCCAGCTTGTAGGCGATGATCATCGGTTGCTGGGCCCTCGTGAGCGGGGCGCCAGCTCCTGCGATCACATAGTCGCCATCGACGGCAACCGGCGCATTGGTGCCCGCCGATAGCGGCGTGGTCAGCAGAACCGCGCCGGTGGCCGCGTTGAGCGCGTACAGGTGACCGCTGAACGTCGTGGTGAACACGACGTTGTTGGTGACCGTAGCGGCCCCGTACGGCGAGGAGGGGAGCCCGGTGTCCCATTCGACCTTTCCGCTGGCCTGGTTGACCGCGACCATTTCACCGCCGGCCTTGAAGACCTCCTCGATAGCGGCAGACTGCGAGATGTTGCAGCCGGTGCCAGCCGGGCAGACCGGCGATACGAGGTCGTTGACGGCGGCGAAGGTGGTCGAGCCGTTGCTGGCCAGCTGGGTCTCGATGCCGCCGTCGACGCTCGGCTCAAGGCAGAACTGCCTGGGCAGATTGACGTGCGAGGTCGGTGTCGCGTGTTCGGTGATCAGGCCGTCATTGTCGTGGCCGTTGTGCAGGCCGACCGGAAGCTTCCAGATCAGCTTGCCGGTCTGCGCGTTGAGGGCGATGAGGATGCCTGCCTTGCCGCCGTCGATCACCGCGGGCTGCCCGTTGACGCTAGTGAGCACCGGCGAGTTCTGCATGTCCCAGTCGTAGAGGTCGTGCGGGGTGAGCTGGTAGTACCACAGGAGCTTTCCGGCCGGACTGAGCTTGACGATCGAGTCGGTGTACAGGTCGGGCCCCGGCCGGCTGGACCCGTACGGATAGGCGGGCGTACCTTCCAGCGGAGCGGGGTTACCAACGCCGAGGTAGATGTTGCCCTGGGCGTCGAAGGACGGGGGGTACCACTGGCCGCCGCCAGAGTTGATGCTGGGCTTTCCCCAGAGGTTCTGCACCTCATCCCAGCTCCATTCCGGGGCACCTGTCGCGGCGTTCAGTGCCCACAAGGTGCCCTTGCCGCCGCCGAGATACTCGCCCAGAGCCGGGCTGACGGGGACGGTGGAGATGTAGACGGTTCCGTTGTTGTAGCCCGGAGCCGTATCGATGCCCTCGTGGTCGTTGCGCGTTAGCGTCCGGGTCCACAACTGGGCGCCGGTGGCCGCTGACAGCGCGACTGCGGCCGTGCTGGTCGCCGCGTACACGACGCCGTCGGCGACGGTGACGCCATCTGGGCCGCCGTTCTCGGAGTCGTAGGTATGGCGCCACAGGATCGTGCCGGTAGCCAGGCTGATCGCCATCACGTTCGAGTCCAGGTCCTGCACGTACACCACACCGTTCACGATCACGGGCGTGGTCGCGTAGGCACCGTCAGTGTGCGCTGCGGGCATGGAGAGCGGGATGGTCCACGCCACGCCGAGTGATGCGACGTTGGCGGCGGTAATGGGACTCGAGACGTCTCTGGTGCTTTGCTGATTGCCGCCCGGCAGTGTCCAGCCAGTGGCGACGGCCGGATTCGCCGCGCCGCCCGTCTCGCCCGGAACCTGCCCCGTCCCGGACGTGGTCCCGACCGGGGCCTTGGCCGAGCAAGCTAGCGGCGCCGAGGTGCTGCTCGTGCAGCCGCCGATGGCAAGGCTGATCGCTGCTAAGGCCAGGCACGAGCAGATCGCTGGCTTCCACCCGGATAGGTCCATGGCCCGGGGACCTCCTGTCGATCTATGCGGGCTGACATGGCGAGGGCAGGTCATACGGTGACCCGGCGCATAGTGGCGTAGCCGCCGACCAGCAGGACGACAGCCAGGGCGGCGAGAAGCCCGGTCAGTCCGGGCGCACCGAGGGTGGTGAAGAAGCGGCCGACAGCGGCCCACGCGCCAGCCCGGCTCGTGGCTATCACCATGGCGACGACCACGACGGCCTGGGCTGCGCCGAAGGCGAGCAGGCCCGGCCAGTTCCACCGCCGGTAGACCAGCCCCACCCACATGCCATAGAGGAACACAAGGGCGAGCACGACGGCCGACGTGAGCCAGATGACGTACCAGGGCCCAGGCAGGATGTAAGCCACCCGGAAGAAGTGCAGGCCCACGCCCCAGCCATTGCTGGCGCCCTCGATGAGCCCGAGCATCGCCAGCGCTAGCCCGTTGACCACGGCGAGACCGACCGCGAGCAGGGCAGTCCCGGCGTAGTACGAGCGCCGGCTCACGCCGAGGGTGAGTGCGAACGGCAGCGAATGGGTCACGCTCAGCACGCCTATGACGAAGAACACCAGGAAAATCGAGGCGACCCCGCCGGTCGGGATCTGCGCGTGGTATCTCGACAAGCTGGCGGCCACGGCCAGGCACACCGTGAAGGCGATTGCCAGCACGCTCCAGGGCAGCACGGTCAGGCTGGCCCGGTCGACCAGGTGGAGGCGGGCGACTTTGATCAGAATGTTCCAGTCCATGAGCTTGTCCTTTCACGCGTGTCACTAGGCTCGCTGGCCGGGCTGACGCTCGCGGTGTGCACCACGACCTGCTGCAAGGTCAGCGGCTCCAGGCGGAGGTGCAGCGCGGCGGCCCGGGCTCGGTCGGTGTCGTCCAGTGCCCCGGCCACGACTGCCGATACCTGCGAGCCGATCTGCCGCCGGTCCCAGACAGTCCGCCCGGCGGTGAACTCTGTCACGGAGATGGCCGGGCCGCTGATGCTGGTCGCCGCGCCGCGCACGTCGTCGGCGGCGGCGTCGACAGTGATCGCGCCGCGGTCGATCACCAGCACCCGCTCGAACAGGCCGGCGGCCTCATCGATCAGGTGAGTGGACAGCAGCACAGTCCGCGGGTGCTCGGAGTAGTCGGCGAGAAGCCGGTCGTAGAACACCTGGCGAGCAACCGGGTCCAGGCCCGCGTACGGCTCGTCGAGCAGCGTCACCTCCGCCCGGGCCGCCATGCCGATCACGATGCCCAGCGCTGACCGCATCCCGCGGGATAGCCGACGGACGCCCCGGTCCGGCGGCAGCCCGAAGGCATCGAGCAGCTCCTCGGCCAGGCCCGCGTCCCAGTTCGGGTAGAACCAGGAGGCTGCCCGCACCGCTTGCCGGACGCTGAATCCTGCGACTCGTCCCCCATACTGCGGGTAGCGCTGGTCCTCGCGGACAAATACCATCCGGCGCAGCAAATGCTCGTCCGTTACCGGGCTGGCGCCCAGCACCGTAACCCTGCCAGCCGACGCAAATTCGTGGCCGGCGAGGATCCGCAGCAGCGTGGTCTTGCCAGCGCCGTTACGGCCGAGCAACCCGGTGATTGACCCCGGCGCGATGTCGAAGGTCACGTTGTCGATGGCGCGCTGACCGCCGTAGAGGCGGCTCAGCCCGGCTACAGAGATGGCTGGCGTCATGGTCTCGTGCCTTTCTGCGTGAGGCTGAATTCGCGGATCATGGCGGCCAGCTCGCTGGCGCCGATCCCGAGCCGGTCGGCCTCGGCCACCAGCGGTTCTACGTATCGCTCGGCGAACCGCTTGCGGCGCTCGGCCAGCAGCCGCGAGCGGGCACCGGCCGCGACGAACATTCCGATGCCGCGGCGCTTCTCCACGAGCCCGTCATCGGCGAGCATGCTGATCCCCTTAGCTGCAGTGGCCGGGTTGATCCGGTAGAAGGCGGCCAGCTCATTGGTTGAGGGCACGCGCTCTCCCTCCGCCAGGGACCCGTCGGCGATCTCGTCGGCGAGTCGCTCAGCGATCTGGGCGAACAGCGGGGCGCCCTCTTCGAGCCCGGCCATCTCCGGCAACAGCCTGGTCCCTTCCTTGGTCCACCGGTTACCTACTGGAGTAATGTACCGATGTACCAAGCCGCCCGTCAAGCGCACGTCGAGGGGTAGAGGCCGATAGCGAGCTTCCTGAGTCGGCCGCGCGCTGTCTGCTAATGGCGTGCGCATGAAGCGAGCAGTTGGCGATTGCGCGGGCCGTGACGCTGCTAAGGGGCGGTGCGGAGGCCGGCGAGCAGGCCGGTCAGCAGCGCCTCCGCATCTCTGCGGGCCACGTTCGCGTCGGGCGCATCCGCGATGGCGCGGCCGGCTTCGCCCGCCATGGCCAGCACAACGCGGGCCAGCAGATCGAGCGGTTGCGGGCTGAGCGTCCCGGCGTGGACTAGCTCGGACAGAGGCTGGCTGACCAGCTGTACTCGCTGCGACTCGATCTGACGCCAGGTGTGCCAGCCAAGCGCTGCCGGGGCCTCCTCCAGTGCGATCCTCCGGAACCGCGGGTCCAGGCAGGCATCGAGGAACATGCGGATTCCGGTCAGAAGGCGCTGCCAGGCATCGGGTGCCTGCCCTGCGGCGCTTCGCAGCGAGGTGGCGAGCTGCGCCCACTCCTCGTCGAAGACGGCCCGGAACAGGTCCTGCTTATTGCGGAAGTGATGGTAAACGGCACCCTTGGTCAGCCGCGCCGCCCCGGCGATGTCTTCCAGCGATGCCGCGGCGTAGCCCTGGTCCTCGAATGCCGCCGCCGCGCAGTCGAGCAAGGCGCGCCGGGTCGTCTCCGTGTACTCGTCTCGCCTAGAGGCTTGCATGCAACCGAGGGTACGATACATACTCTGAGTATGTAGCTGACCGAAAGAATGGAGAACGTCGGTGGAGATCTCTCGCATCGGGATTACCAGCCCGGACGTCGCCAGGCCCTACCTGACCGTCGCGCCCATCATCAGCACGACCGTCATCCGGGGCGACACCGTCTACCTCAGCGGAGTCATTTCCGACGGCATCGGAGACATTCGTGTCCAGACGGCGCAGGTGTTGCAGCGCATCGACGAGAACCTCGCGGCGGCAGGAAGCGACAAATCCCGGCTGCTCACGGCCCAGGTCTGGCTGTCGGACATGGCGACCTTCGTCGATCACAACGAGGTGTGGAATCAGTGGGTCGACCCAGATAGCCCGCCAGTACGCGCCTGCGTGCAGGCGCAACTGAACCACCCCAGCCTGCTCGTCGAGATCATGGTCACCGCCGCGCGCTGACGCGTAGGCGCCACGTCGATGACGCTAGGCCGCATTCGCCTGGCGTCGCCCGCGAGGAAGACGACCATGTTTCGGGTGACGCGTCGCGCCGTTCCTCGGTTCCCGGTCACCCGGAGGGCGGGCGCCATCTGCCGAGAGTCGCGGAAAGGCGACCTTGACCGAGAGGCCGCCGCCGGGCTCGGGTTCGGCGGCGATGGTGGCACCGTGCGCGGTCGCGATGGCCCGGACGATGGACAGCCCGAGTCCATGCCCGCCGTTGTAGCTTGCCCTGCGCCGGTCAAGCCGCTGGAAAGGCTGGAAGAGGCGGTCGACTTCGGCGGGCTGGATGACTGGTCCGGTGTTGATCACCGACAGCACTGCCCAGCCGCCTCGCACGCTGGTGGTGACCTCTACCCGGCCGCCGGCATTGTTGTGGCGAACGGCGTTCGTGAGCAGGTTGGCCACGAGCCGCTCGACGAGTAGCGGATCGCCCTCAAGGGGCGCCGGCATCGTCGCGCTGTCGATATCGATCCCCAGCCGGTCGACGTCGGGCCACAAGTCGGCAAGAGTCGCCGAGGCGGCGTTGGCGAGGTCGACAGGTTCTCGCTCGTTCAGTCCGCTCTCGCTGGTGGCGAGGGTGAGGAGGGCTTCGATCAGGCGCGCCTGCTCGTCGGTGGAGGCGAGTACCTCCCGAGCAGTCGAACGCCATCCGTCGATAGTCGTGTCGGGGTCGTCGAGCGCGACCTGGAGGAGGGCGCGCTCGGCCGTCAGGGGGGTGCGCAGCTCGTGGGAGGCGTTGGCGACGAAGTGCCGCTGGGCTTCGAAGGCGGCTTCGAGTCGCGCGAACAGGTTGTCCAGGGTGTCTCCGAGTTCCTTCAGCTCGTCCCGCGGGCCATCGAGCGCCAGCCGCTCGTGCAAACTGGTCGAAGAAATCCTGCGGGCCGTGCGGGTGATCGTACGGATGGGTCGCAACAGCCGGCCGGCGACCAGCCAGCCAGCCAGGAGGGCGACTGCGACCATGATGACCAGCGCGATTCCGGAGTTAACCAGAAGCTGGTGCGAGTCGACGGCACGCTGGGCGGCTTCGACGGAACCCGCCTGTGCCAGCTGATGCACCGACTGGGCCAGCTGATGCGCGGACTGCGCTAGCTGGTGCTGGTCCTCTACGAGCTGCCGGTCCACCGTGAGCTGCTGCGGGTCCGCGTTTGTAAACACCACACCCGGCTCCGTCTTCGCTAGTAGTGCCAGCTTCTCCTGAACCACTGCGAGTGCGGAAACCGAGGGGTGGAGATTGTGGATGGCGGGAGTGTGCGGGATCTTCGGCAGGCGAGGAGTCCTGAATTCGGTGACACGTCCAAAAAGGACGTAGGTAATGGCGACTAGCGCGGTACCGGAGAGGAGGAACAGTGCGCCGTAGAGCGTGGTGAGGCGCATGCGCGCGGTCCGGCGAGGCAACCTCAGCTCGCTGCGCGCTGCGGGATGACGGCGTGTGCCGCTCATAGCGGGGACCCGATGCGATATCCGCGCTCGCGGACGGTCTCGATCAGTGGCGGGTCGCCGAGTTTGGCGCGCAGCCGGTTCATGGTGGCCTTGACGGTCGTGGTGAAGGGGTCAGTTGCCTGGTCCCACACTCGTTCCAGCAGTTCCTCTGCCGACACTGGCCGTCCTTCTGCTGCGAGCAGGCACTCCAGGACAGCGAATTCCTTGGGGCTGAGCGGCAGGCGCCGCCCAGCACGGTCTGCCAGACACTTTTCGGGGTCCAGAGTCAGGTCGCGGTAGCCCAGGAGTTCTGGCCTCGGAGCACCGGGCCGGCGGCCCAGCGCCTGGACCCGGGCGACCATCTCGGTGAAGTCGAATGGCTTGGGGAGGTAATCGTCGGCACCGAGGCCGAGCCCCTCCACCCGGTCCTTGACCGACCTGGCCGCGGTGAGCATCAGCACTCGGCTCTCACTCCGGTCGGCGGCAAGCGTGCGGCAGATCTCATCGCCATGGACACCCGGAAGATCCCGGTCCAGCACGACGACGTCGTACCGACCGGCGCCCAGGCGAGCGAGGGCGTCTTCTCCATCCAGCGCAACGTCGACGACCATTCCGTAGCGGCGGAGCCCGGCCGCCACCGCCCTGGCCAGCCGCTCGTGGTCTTCAGCTACCAGCACTCTCATCGTTACTCCTGCTCGCCAGCCTGGTGGGCGATCTCGCGGCGTCTCGTCGTCAGCTTCCTTAGGACCAAAAAATGCCAGGTCGAAGGTCACAGTCAGGTCTCAACTGTGACCGTGCTATGACCTGCCGCTCAGTACAACTGTCCCGGCACGCTTCGACGGGAGACAGCGCAGGTGAAGAGCAGATGAAACCTAACGACGAAAACGGTGGCAGGCCAGATTACCCATGGAGCCAGGGTGACTGCCGACGGCAGCAATCTGGTCCGGGCCAGCGGGTCCGGGATTATCGCCGGCAGGCGCCCGGAGGCGGCGGCTCCGTTGTGACTGTGACAGTGAATGGCGCGCCGGGCAGACGAGAGCGCGGGGAGGTGCGGCGGTGCCGTTGACGTTGCATGTGGATGCGGCGGGGTGGCGTGAGCATCTGCGGGCGGTGGTGGCGTCTGATCCTGGCCTGGTGCCGGTGGTGAAGGGGAACGGGTACGGGTTCGGGGTGGGGTTGCTGGCGCGGACGGCGGCGGGGCTGGGGGTGGCCCGGGTCGCGGCGGGGACCGCGGCGGAGGCGGGGGTGGTGCTGCGCTGGTTTGGCGGGGAGGTGATCGTGCTCGACCCTGAGGCGGCGGACCCGGCGCGGCTGGCGGACCCGGGGCGGCGGGTGGTGTGGACGGCGGGGTCGGTGACCGCGGCGGCCGCCCTGGCGGCCAGCCGCCGGCGGCTGATCGTGGACTGCGCCACCTCGCTGGGCCGGCAGGGCATCACCGTCGCGGACCTGCCCGCGCTTTCGGCGGTGACCGGCGGCGGCCGTGCGGTCGAGGCGTTCTCGGTGCACCTGCCCATCGACCGGCCGAAGGGCGCCGACCCGGCCGGGCAGGCCGCCCGGTGGGTGCGGGCGCTGACCAACGCCGGGTTCACCGTGGGAACCCTGTATGTCAGCCACCTGGAACCCGGCGAGCTGGCCGCCCTGGCCGCCGCGTTCCCCGCCACCAGCGTCGCCCAGCGCACCGGCACCCGGCTATGGCTCGGCCGCCGCACCGCGCTGCACCCCGCCGCCACCGTCACCCACCTCACCCCCATCGCCCGCGGCGACCGGTTCGGCTACCGGCAATACCGCGCCCGGCGGCCCGGCTGGCTGGTCACCGTCGCCGGCGGCACCGCCCACGGCATCGGCCTTTCCACCACCCCGGCCCGGCACGGCCCGCGGCCCGCCGCCGCCACCCTCGCCCGGGCCAGCCTGGCCGCCGCCGGCCGCGCCGCCTCCCCCTACACCTGGCACGACCAGCGGCTCCGGTTCGCCGAACCCCCCCACATGCTCGCCTCCATGCTCTGGCTCCCCGCCACCACCCCGCCACCCCAGCCCGGCACCGAACTACCCGCCCGCCTCCGCTACACCACCACCCGGTTCGACGCCGTCACGCTGTACCCAGCCGAACAGGACTACAGCACCCGGCCGATGCCCCGCTGGACCCCCGGCACTCTCACCGTCCTGGGCGCAGACGAACTGAGCGCGAATGCAGAGGTTGCAGCCGAGACCAGTTGCGCATGACCGATCGGGCCGTCAGCCGCGAGGGATAGGTGGAGGCCTCGTCGCGTGCATCATTCCGACCGTCAGGCTCGAAATGCACGTCGCGGGCTCGTGGTCCAGGCTGCGCACGACAACTGAGTCGCCACCGCCGATGACCGGAACGTAGAAGGAGCCCTGGCCGGCTGGCAGCATGACGTCGCGGATAGCGCCTCCGAACTCAACCTGCATCGAGGTCGCGGGGCCGGAATACCGGAGCTGGATGATCCAGGCGTAGCGGACGACCGGACTGGTGAGCGGAATCCTGGTCGGCGCTGCCTGCACGGGCCAGCATGTAGTCCTCGGAGCTGCGGGGCGGGCGCTCGTCGACCCGACGTCGAGCGCATGCCGCAGCCTCCCCCGGCTGTCAAACATCATCAGCCTGGTGATGGCCCCCTCGGGAGCCGCCATGAACCTGATCGTGGCCGACTGCGGCGCCAGCGGCGCCAGGATCTGTGAGGTCTGCGCCGCCGGGCCGAGGAATCCGGCGAACATGATGTGCGGCGGCGTGGCCGCCGAGACGATCACGGTACCGGGCTGCGCCCGGGCCAGCGCCGACCGCGCGGTCCCGATGTACGCGCGCGTCTGAGCACTGGAGGTTTCGTTCAGGTAGGTGATGCCGGACCAGACAGAGCCTATGACAAAGGCCCCGGTCAGAACGGTCGCGCTGACCGCGGTCGGCGCCCGCCGCGGCCGCACGGCACGGTAGGGATCCTCCTCGCCGAGGACTGGCCAGAACCCAAGCCCGACGCACAGCGCGAGAATGGGCGCCGAATCCGCCAGGTAGTGAAGGTCCGCGCCCAGCAGGGTGGCGGGTAGCTCGGTCAGCCGCGAGATGACCACAGGTGCGAAATCGGCCAGCAGCAGCCAGCCGGCCAGGATCAGCCAGGACCGTAGCGCGCGGCGCCGGTACCAGAGGCTAGCCGCGACGATGAGCGCGGCGAGCGCCCACGTGATCTGGGTGAGCGCGGAAGTCTCGGCCGCGAAGCCGTAGTCGCCGTTCGGCGCGAGCCAGCGCCACGGGCCGCCGAGCGCCGCTGGCACGAAGCCGACACGGAGCATGGTCGCGGCCAGCGTCAGCACGCTGGAAATGTGCCGCGGGCTTATCGGCTGCTGAACCGACGTCTGCAACTTGACCAGGAACAGCACGAGGTACGCGGCAGTCACGGCACCGTAGATCGTCCAGGCTCGCCGGAAGCTCAGCAGCGCCCGCCTCGCCGCGGCTGGCCAGCTGCCGGGTACGAGGTAGGCAGACGTCAGGGCGAAGAGGAGAAACGGCACCAGGACGCCCTGCTCGTCGAAAAGCATGCCGGCCCCGAGCCATCCGGCCGCGGCGACGGCCGGGCCGATGCGACCCATGCGAACGTACCGGACATGGCAGTAGATCGCCGCGAGCACAGTCAGCTGCAACGGCAGCCAGTCTGTCGCCGTGGTCCAGAACGACAATCCGGGCAGCGTCAGCGGCGTGAACAGGAAAATGCTCAGCGGGATGAGGATCGCCGGGCGGCTGCCGAAAAGCATCAGGAGCACCCGCAGCAGCAGCACGCCTGCCGCCGCCAGCCCGGCCAGCGTCAGAGTGGACACGAGCAGCCAGTTGTAGGGCGACAGCCGGGTTACCAGCCAGAAGATTGCCAGACCGCCCGGCCTCAGATGGCCGCCAATGACCGTGAAGAGGTAGCCGGGATTCACCCCGTGCGACAGCGCGCCGTCGAGCAGCCAGAAGTCATCCTGGCGGAAGTAGAAGTGCGAGAGCAGGTATGCCTTCCAGCCCAGCTGCGCGACGATGAGGCCGACTGCCGCAAGGATGACGGGGTTCCTGCGGACCCACGTGCGCGGCTCACTACTGGCACGCGGAACTGCCACAGCAGGTCGCTGGTCCACATGCGGCACGGCCCGCACCTTCCGTCCCCCCCGGCGAGACACCATGCTCTCACCGCGAGGCGCCGGGTCTAGCGGCGGCTGCGCTTCGGGGCTGCCGAGCGGGCGAAGTCGAGTGCCTCGGTCGCGAGTGACAGCCAGTCCAGCCGGGAGCGCTCGCCGACGCTCAGCCACTCCCGCATCGGGGTGCCCTTGTTGGCGTCGAACGCCGCGCCCTCGCCGGCCGTGATCAGGTCCGCGACCCGCGCCTCGGGCAGCTTGACGACCAGGTGGCCGCGCACGAACATCGCAAAGATCTTGCCCTGGTACTTCAGCGAGCCGCGGCCGAACCCGCTGCCGCCCGGCGGCGGCGTAACCCCGTCGATGCCGACGAGGTCGTCAACGAGCGTCAGGTAGCGCTCTAGGAGCCGATCCGCCTCCGAGCCCATGACACCATCATGACGGGCCGAAGAGCAGCGAGCCGAGGTCGCTGGTCAGCTTACTGAGGAAGGGGAGCCGGATCGCCCGGCCGACTCTGCCGGTAGCCGCATTGACCGTGGCCATGGTGCCGACAGTGAGCCGTGCGGGACCCAACGGCTGGGCCTGTGCATAGACAGTGGTTCCATCCGGGCTCAGGTCCATCTCGCCCATGATTCCTATGGTCTGGCCCGTCTGGACAGGCGGACCGAGCAGAGTGCCCGTTGCGGCCCGGATCCGGTAGAGCGTCACCTTGTCATCATTTGGCGGGACGCCGAGGACATAGATTGCGTGGCCGTCGGGCGAAATCTCCGCTTGGTAAAAGGGGAGAGCCGCGCGGGGCAGCTTGGCTGTCCAGCTAATTGCGCCAGAATCCAGGCTGAACGCCGTTACGCCGGCTGACGTTAGCGCGTACGCAGTGCGGCCGTCGGGGCTAATGAGGGGAGGGCCAGCCCCGGTCAGCGCAGCGCCGACCGTGACCGGCGGAAGCGGGGTGTTCGTGGCCGTCCTGATCCCCGTGAGCACGCTGGTAGCGCCGATCAGAGAAGGCCCGTTGTCAACGTCACCGAGCGCGTATGCGGTCTTGCCATCGGGTGCCATCACGATGTAGGAGAAGTCGTAAGCGTTGGCCCGCGTCGTTATCGGTGGCAGGAAAGTCAGGGTCTCAGTGTTGACGGGAGTGATCGTAGAGCCTGTGCTATTCACCACGTACAGCGTCTTGCCGTTCGGGGTGAGCGCGAAGCTCAGCGCGTCGTGAATCTTGATGAAGCCGACTTGCCGGATCTGGGTCAGGTTAATGACCGCGACGCCGTAGGGGGGCTCGATGACATACCCCGTGTGCCCATCCGGGCTCATCAATACACCCTGCGGGCCCCCGCCGATCCGGATGGGCGGCCCGGCGGTACGGGTAACGGTGCTGACAGGTACCACGTATCCCTGGTAGGTGACCACGTAGATGGTCCGGCCGTCGGGCGTCATGATCTGGCCCGCCGGGCCGCCGTGCACCGCAAACCTGATCGGGCGCAGCGCGACGTCCGTGGTCAGGTTCACCGGTATCACCGCGTGGTCTGCGACTACGTAACCCATGTGACGCGGGACCGGCGCGGCGGGCGGTGCCTGCTGCATCGCTCCCGGCACAACCAGCCCGGCAACGAGCGCGATGACAGCGACCGCCGCGCCGGCGACGACAGGCATGAGCCAGCGGGGCCTGCCGCCGGGGCGGCCGGCCCCGCGTGACGACCGCCCCGGCACGAGATTGACGAGGCCTGGCTCCGGTGCCTCGTGCTGCCGGACGGCATCGACGGCATCGGAGTACGCACGCCGCAGCGTGTCCTCGATCCTGGTCAGCTCCCCCGGTGTCATGCCTGCTCCTTCAACTCCGTGGCGAGCGCCGCCAGCGCCCGTGACGCCGTCGACGAGACCGTCCCCTTGCTGACGCCCAGTGCCTCCGCGATCTCGGCATCCGACATCTCGAGCAGGTACCGCAGCGCCAGCACCTCTCGCGCCCGGCCGGGCAACCGCGCGACTGCCTGCAGGGCCAGGCGGCTCTCCTCGCGCGCCAGCACGGCCGACTCCGCCGACCAGACCGGCGGTTCAGCCGTCCGGAACCTGTTATGCAGCCGCAGAGCCCTCGTCCTGGCCCGGTGAACCTCCCGGCAGCCGTTGACGACGGATGCGCGTACGTAGCCGAGCGCCTTATCCGGATCCCTGAGCCGCGGCAGTGCCCGGTGCAGGCCGGCGAACGCGTCCTGCACGATGTCCTCGGCCGTCGGGCGGTCCCCGACCAGCACGAGCGCCGTGCTGACCAGCCACAGCCGATGACGCCGGTACAGCTCCGTGACGACGCCCTCGGCTGCCGCCGGAACGGGCTGACCGTGTTTCACGGCGGCGGCGCTGATGCCGCCGGCACCCGGTGTCCCGTCCATCATCGGTGTGCGGTCCTTCCCCGTCGTGCGGCGACGCTGCAATGAAAGATGCCGCAGACGGCTAACTCCTGAGAAGGCCCGCACAATTTTTCCTGGCGAGGCCGACCGGACCGCCCCTGCGGGTCCGGCCGCCGGGGCAGCCTGGCTCAGTCGCGCAACCGGGCGGCGGCATCGCGCAGCGCGTCGTCGAGCGGGGTCGGCGTCAATCCGAACGCCTCCGTCGTGGCGCTGGAGTCGATCACGAACGGCCGGATGAACTGGTAGCGCGTCGTCCGCAGCTCCTTGATCAGCGGGGAGAACACGCCGCTGGCCCACATCACCGGGTACGGAATCGCCGTCACCCGAGCCCGTGGCGCGCCGTTTACCTGGGCGAACTTCGTGGCGAGCTGCCGGACCGTCAGCGCCGGGCTGGTCGGCGCGAACCACACCTGCCCGTACGCGCGCTCGTCGCCCGCGACGGCGACCAGCGTGCGGGCACAGGCGTGAATCGATGTCCAGCTGTGCGGCACGTCCAGGGGTCCGGGTGCGTACGCCCGCCGGCCAGCCAGCACCGACTTGCCGATGACGGTCGAGAGGATCGAGTTCGCCTCGATGTAGTCGCTGCTGCGCACCTCGACTGTCCTGATGCGGCCCGCCTGCTGCGCGGCCAGCATGTCGTTCCACATCTCGGCTCGCAACCGGAGCTTCGGATGGGTCGCCGCGATCGGCAGCTGCGGCGTCATCGGCCCGTCCACCGGCCCGTATCCGTAGAGGTTGCTGATCGACGCGTACACCGCCCCGGTGCGCTCGGCTGTGGTCAGGAACGACGCGGCCAGCGGCGGCCAGTCGGTGAACCACTGGTGGTACAGCGGGCTCGCGCAGTTGTACAGGGCCTCGGCGCCGACGGTTATCTCGGTCAGCCGGGCGGCGTCGGTCGCGTCGGCGGCCACCTTCTCGATACCCGGGTGGTCCGGTCCGCTGCCGTGCCGGGTAACGATCCGCACCTGCTCGCCGCGCTCGGCGAGCAGGTGCGCCGTAGCCGATCCGACCGCCCCGGCCCCGACGATCACGTGCTTAGCCATTTCTGGGCTCCTGTCTCGTCCTGCGCCGACTTCTTCAGGGTGCGGCGCTCCTGTTGGAGAGCACTGCTCTCACTTACGAGCATCAGTCTGCCACGGAGCGCACCATCATGCAAGAGCAGTGCTCTCGAATATGTGCAATAATCTCTCTATGCCAGCAGCATCCATCCGGGCCAGGGTCAGGGCCGAGATGACCGGCGAGATCAAGGCCATCGCCCGCCGCCATCTGGAGACTGACGGCGCCAACCTGTCGCTGCGCGCGGTTGCCCGCGACATGGGCATGGTGTCGTCGGCCGTCTACCGCTACTTCGCCAGCCGGGACGAGCTCCTCACCGCGCTGATCCTGGACGCCTACAGCGACCTCGGCGCGACCGTAGAAGCCGCCGACGCTGCCGTCACCGACCGCGCCGACCTGCGCGGTCGGTGGAAGGCGGCCACCCGCGCCGTCCGCGCCTGGGCACTGGCCAAGCCCGCTGAGTACGCGCTGCTGTTCGGCAGCCCGGTGCCTGGTTACGCCGCGCCGCAGGACACCGCAGTTGCCGCCGCGAGATCGCCACTCGTGCTGCTCCAGATCCTGGCCGACGGCCACGCCGCCGGAACGCTCGCTCCCAGCGCGGTCCGGCCACGGCTGGCCCGCCCCCTCCGCAGCGACCTGGCTGCGGTCACGAGCCAGATTGCGCTCGGGCTGCCCGAGGATGTTCTGCTGCTCGGCATGACCGCCTGGCTGGAGCTGTTCGGCGCGGTCAGCTTCGAGCTGTTCGGGCAGCTCAACAACGTCATCGAGGCCAGGGCGCAGTTCTTCGACCAGCAGATGGAAGTGATGAGTGACCTGATAGGAATCTAGAGAACGGCAGCGACGGTCCCCCCGGAAGGAGAGCGCATGGCATCGAAGCTGGCTGGCCAGCTCGGCGCGTACGGAGTGTGGCGCGGAACTCCGCAGGTGTCCCCCGAGCTCGCCGCGGAGCTCGAGCGGCTCGGATACGGCGCCGTCTGGCTCGGCGGGTCACCGTCCGCCGACCTGGAAATCGTCGACCGGCTGCTCGCGGCGACGACAAGCCTGATGGTCGGCACCAGCATCGTCAACATGTGGCAGAGCGACCCGCTGAGCGTCGCACGCTCCTATGCGCGCATCGAGGCCGGGTTCCCTGGCCATTTCGTGCTCGGCGTCGGCGCCGGCCACCGCGAGGCGACAGCGGAGTATGCCAGCCCGTACGACACTCTCGCTCGCTATGTTGACCAGCTCGAAGCGGGCCGCGTTCCCCTCGACAGGGTTGTCCTCGCCGCGCTTGGCCCGCGGGTACTGAAGCTTGCTGCCGACCGCACCGCGGGCGCGATTCCCTACCTCGTGCCGCCCGAGCACACACGGCAGGCGCGGCAGATCC
>Ga0123356_10000765_pt1 | contig 35538 bp, 29 predicted proteins | sample TergutEmb28metaG_2_FD_92546 | JGI IMG/M metagenome (GOLD analysis project Ga0123356, IMG submission 92546) | Embiratermes neotenicus P3 segment gut microbial communities from Petit-Saut dam, French Guiana - Emb289 P3 | ecosystem: Host-associated > Arthropoda: Insects > Digestive system > Gut ...
ACTGCGGGCTCAGGCCGGTGAACACGACACTGACGGGCGGCTGGTCTGCCGTCGCGGCCGCCGCCGGGATGGTGCCGGCGAGGAGCATGCTTACTGGCGCGATCGCGGCGAAGGCGAACAGGGCTGTCAGGGCGCTAGCGGCCCGTCGTGCCATAGTTCACCAGCCTGTCGCGTCGCTGCCGAGGGCCCCAGCCGTTCCGAGGCGACTCGGGCGGGGTATGCCCAGAATGTTATTGCGGCCAGCCGGGTAGCCAGGGCCGCTCACATCACAATCCTGGCCGCGGCCGGGCGGCGCCCGATGCCGCGCAGTATCCTGCGGGCAGCTTTCCGGGGTTCACGGGTTTTCCGTTTCCCAAGGCTACGCGCAGGATCTACCCTCGATGCCCGTGCCCGATCCAGACTCGCCAGATAATCGCCAGCTGCAGGCTGCGGCTGCGCTGCTGTCATCCCTGTCGCCGCGCATTACCGAGCTGGGTCAGCTCTTCGCTGCGGCTGGCCACGAAATCGCGCTCGTCGGCGGCCCGGTCCGGGACGCTTTCCTCGGCCGCGAGTCCGGTGACTTCGACCTGACCACCGACGCTCCGCCCGAGCGGATTCTCGACATCGTCGACGACTGGGCAGATGCAGTCTGGACAGTCGGCATCAAATTCGGCACGGTCGGGCTGCGCAAGGGCGGCGACACATTCGAGGTCACCACCTATCGCGACGAAAGCTACGACCGGACGTCCCGCAAGCCAGCAGTTACTTACGGCAATTCGCTGACCGAAGACCTCGCGCGGCGTGATTTCACCGTCAATGCGATGGCTGCGCGTCTGCCCGGCTATCAGCTTGTCGACCCGTTCGGGGGTCTTGCCGACCTGCAGCGGAAGGTGCTGCGCACGCCGGGACCGCCCGAGGTGTCCTTCACCGATGACCCGCTGCGGATCCTGCGTGCGGCCAGGTTTACCGCCCAGCTGGGCTTCACCGTGGCGACCGAGACCAGGGCTGCCATGACGTCGCTGGCCGGGCTCCTCGTCCCGCCGAAGGTCTCGGCGGAGCGAATCGAGGGCGAGCTGACCAAGCTGATCACCTCGCTGCTGCCGGGTGGCCCGGCGGCCGGGATTGGGTTGCTGACCGACACTGGCGTCGCCGACCAGGTGCTGCCGGAGATCCCTGCGCTGCGGCTGGAGGCCGACGAGCACTTCCGGCACAAGGACGTGTATCAGCACACCCTGATCGTGCTGACGCAGGCGATCGATCTCGAGCCGAGGTACGGCCTCGAGGGCGACCTGGTGCTGCGGCTGGCAGCGCTGCTGCACGACATCGGAAAGCCACGCACCCGCAGCCGGCTCCCCAGGGGCCGGGTAGCTTTCCATCATCACGAGGCGGTGGGCGCCAAGATGGCGCGTAAGCGGCTCTCGCAGCTCCGCTACAGCAAGGACGTGGTGGCGGACGTGAGCAAGCTCGTTGAGCTGCACCTGCGGTTCCACGGGTACGGCGAGGGCGAGTGGACCGACTCGGCGGTACGCCGGTATGTCACCGACGCCGGCCCGTTGCTGTCGCGCCTGCACGCGCTCACCAGGGCGGACTGCACCACCAGGAACAGGGCGAAGGCCCAGCGCCTGGCGGCGGCTTACGACCACCTGGAGGCGCGGATCGAGGAGCTGGCCGCCCAGGAGGAGCTGAACCAGATCCGGCCGGATATCGACGGGCACGAGATCATGCGGATTCTCGGCGTCCCTGAAGGGCCGCTGGTCGGCAGGGCCTGGCGGTACTTGAAGGAGTTGCGGCTCGAACACGGACCGCTCAACCACGACGAGGCGGTGGCGCAGTTGTTGCGGTGGGCCGCAGATCAGGGCCTCGAGGCGACCCCCCCGCGGCTGCCGGACGGAGACGAGCCAGCGGCGGAGAGCTAGGAGTCCTCGGTCCGGCGACTCAGGGCCCAGTAGCCAGCCGCCGTTAGTGCGTAGCCGATCGCGATCGCGACCATGAGACCCACCGTCCGGCCGCTGGCTGGCATGACGGCCACGCTGACAGCTGCGCCGCCGACGAACAGCGCGTTGAAGAACATGTCGTAGAAGGAGAACGCCCGGCCCCGGTAGTCGTCGCCCACCTGCTCCTGCAGGATCGTCGTTGTGCAGATGGCAACGCCCTGGCCAGACAGGCCCAGGAAAAACCCGAGGACCATGAACGTCGGCTGAGTAAACGGCGGGCCCAGCGCGGCGGTGACGATCGCGCTGGTGAGCAGGAGCGTCGCGATCCAGGCCCGCTTGGTCAGCCATCTGGTCGCGATGGGAGTCACAAACGCCGCCGTGCCGTAGCCGACGGCCACGATCAGGGTCAGCACCGCATAGTGGGACAGCGCCTTGTTGGCGCTCTCGCCTGCATAAAAGTAGTTGCGCCAGAGCAGGATCGACATGAGGAACAAGATCCCGTAGAAGATCCGGTTGCCCCCGGTCGCAGCGAGCGCCGAGGCCGGGCCGCGCCGGCTGAAGATGTACCGCGCACCGGCGACAAGGCCGGCGGCGACCACCGCGAGGTCGTGAGCGATGCCGCCGGCCCGCTGGGCGGTCTCGTGCTGGCCCGGGCCGAGCAGGTTGCGCGGCATGGTCGCGCTCACCAGGCCCGCGGCGACATAGCAGCAGGCCGCCGCCAGCAGCGTGGCGGCATATTCGCCGCGCCCGCCGTGCAGGGCAATGTGCACGCCCAGGCCGGCGAGTCCGCCAACGGCGACCATGATCCCGCCGGCGGTCGGTGACACCGCGTTGGCCATGACCAGCTTGTCCTCGGGCACGACGTGCGGGAGCGCAGCCGAAAGAGCGGAGAGGAAGAACCTATTGACGCCCAGCACGACGAGCACCGCCACGTAGAGCGGGATGCCGAGCGCGCCGGTGGCCATCAGTCCAGCGGTGAGTACCACGAAGATCGAGCGCAGCAACGCGGACCAGAGCAGGATCTGCCGCCGCGACCAGCGGTCTATCAAGACGCCGGCAAAGGGCCCGATGAGCGAGTACGGCAGGTACAGCACCGCGAACGCAGCGGCGCCAGCTGCCGGGTTCGGGAAGTTCGTCGAGTTGAAGAAGACGTAACCGCCAAGCCCTGCCGTGACCAGCCCGTCGCCTGTCTGCGAGATAAGCCGGGTCGAGAACAGCTTCCGAAAGTCGTGCTCGGCCCACACGACCCGCAGGTCGCCGAGGAACGACCGGCGGCGCGACGACCCGCCGGGGTCGTCGCGGCGGGGCTGTCCAGCCGGGCCGGACTGGCCGTGATCCAGGGTCGCCATGGGTTTTGGGGGGTTCACGGGGGGCTCGCCCCCCGTGGGCCGTGGCTCCTGCCTGGTCACGCCCATCAGCCTAGGGTTGGCAGCGAAACCGGGCTAGCCGGGGCGTGATCGGACCCCTGCGGCCCATAGAGGGGCAGCAAGGGTCCCGCCACGCCCGCAGCAGAGCGCCATGCGCCGCGACCTGGCCAGCGTGCACCGGCCCCGGCCCAGCCCGTTCCCCTGATCTTCTGGTTTTGGGTTTGTCAGCGCTCGACGTCGCCGCGGATGAACTTCTCGACGGCGTCACGCGCCACGTCGTCGCTGTACTGCTCCGGCGGCGACTTCATGAAGTAAGACGCCGGCGACAGCACCGGCCCGCCGATACCGCGGTCCTTGGCGATCTTCGCGGCCCGGACCGCGTCGATAATGATGCCAGCCGAGTTCGGCGAGTCCCAGACCTCGAGCTTGTACTCCAGGTTGAGTGGCGTGTCGCCGAACGAGCGGCCCTCCAGCCTGACGTATGCCCACTTGCGGTCGTCGAGCCACGGAACGTGGTCCGAGGGGCCGATGTGCACGTCCGCCCTCGCCATCTCGTGCGGGATCTGCGAGGTCACCGCCTGGGTCTTGGAGATCTTCTTGGACTGCAGGCGCTTGCGCTCCAGCATGTTCATGAAGTCCATGTTCCCGCCGAAGTTGAGCTGGTACGTGCGCAGCAGCTCCACGCCGCGGTCCTCGAACAGCTTGGCCATCACGCGGTGGGTGATGGTGGCACCGACCTGGGACTTGATGTCGTCTCCGATGATCGGGACGCCCGCCTGGGTGAACTTTGCCGCCCACTCCGGGTCGGAGGCGATGAACACCGGGAGCGCGTTGACGAACGCCACGCCTGCGTCAATGGCGCACTGCGCGTAGAACTTGTCGGCCTGCTCGGAGCCGACCGGGAGGTAGGACACCAGGACGTCGGCGCGCGCTTCGCGCAGCGCCTGCACCACGTCGGCGGGCTGCTCGTCCGACTCGGTGATGATCTGCTGGTAGTACTCGCCGAGGCCGTCAAGCGTCGGACCGCGCTGAACGGTGACGCCGGTCGGCGGTACGTCGCAGATCTTGATGGTGTTGTTCTCGCTGGCGACGATGGCCTCGGCGAGATCCCGGCCGACCTTCTTGGCGTCGACGTCAAACGCCGCGACGAACTCGATGTCCCGGACGTGGTAGGGGCCGAACTGCACGTGCATCAGGCCCGGTACCCGGCTCGCCGGGTCGGCGTCCTTGTAGTACTCAACACCCTGAACGAGGGAACTTGCGCAGTTCCCGACGCCCACGATGGCTACCCGTACCGAACCCATGAGGATTGCTCCTTTTCTAGTGCCGCGCAGCGCCGCTGGATCGCCAGCCCCGTCGGCTGACTTAGCTGACGGCGGTCGCTCCGCCGCTTTGTGTTCCGTGTGTTGTCGTCGTGCCCGGGCCCGGCTGGACTCCCGACTGCCGCTCGGAGGCGATCAGCTCGTTCAGCCAGCGGACATCGCGCTCGACCGATTCGAGGCCGTGGCGCTGGAGCTCCAGCGTGTAGCTGTCGACGCGCTCCCGGGTCCTGGTGACCGCCGCACGGAATCCCTCAAGCCGCTCCTCGAGGCGGCTCCGGCGGCCCTCGAGGATGCGCAGCCTGACCTCAGCCTGGGTGAGGCCGAAGAATGCGAAGTGCACGCCGAACCCGTCGTCTTCCCAGGTCGACGGCCCCGACTCGCCGAGCAGGTCGCTGAGCCGCTCCTTGCCCTCGGCGGTGAGCCGGTACACGATCTTCGATCGCCGCGGCCGGTCGAGCGGCCTGCCGGGATCCAACCCGGAGTCGTCCGCGATCAGACCCTTGCCCAGCAGATCCTTGAGCGCGGGGTAGAGCGACCCGTAGCCGAACGCCCGGAAGGCGCCGAGCACCGAGCTGAGTCGCTTGCGCAGCTCATAGCCGTGCATCGGCGTTTCATGCAGAATGCCGAGGATGGCGAGCTCAAGGATGCCAGACCGCTGGCTGCTCATACCCGCTCGCACCTCGCATTCGACGCATAGATACCATCGAACCTGGTGTTGGTGTCCCGGCTAGGGGACCTTAAGGCTGTCGGTCCGATGTATCGACTTGATACATCGCAACGATATGCGGTGCGCCGCAATGCCGCAAGTCGACCGTATTTCATGATCACTTAAGACTGCGGTGACCGGCCGGCTCTGTGGCGTCGGCCGGATCCGTCGTAACCTGTCGCACATGAGGCGATCGGTCGTCGACTACGGCCTGGCACGGCGAGCCACGCTCGCTTCCGTGCTGGCGGGCCGCACGACAGTGACCGACGTCTGTGATGCTCACCCGTACCTGCTGCGCGCCGCCAAGTTTCACGGTGAGCCGACCGACATCAAGTGCCCGATTTGCCGGAAGGTCAAGCTCACCCATGTCACGTACGTGTACGGCGACGAGCTCGGCCGGTACGAGGGCAGGGTAAAACGCGCCCCAGAACTGGACGAAATGGCCTTGGAATATGCCGAGTTCCGGGTCTACGTCGTCGAGGTCTGCCAGAGTTGTGCGTGGAACCATCTCGCGTCGTCCTACACGCTGGGCACTGGCGAACCGGCTCCCCGGCGCAGCCGGCGAGCCAGGGCTAGTGAGTAAAGCGGCCAGGTCATGGCGGGTCCGCCAAATCGTCGCTAAGCGGACGGCATCGTGCGAGAGTGACGCAATACGCGCCGGGTAGTTGCTATCGCCAGGTAACGTAAGGGACTTGGCGGACCGCCGCTGGCGAGCTACGGCTCGTTTGCCCCCGACAAGCGAGGACTCGTGAGTAACCCAGACTTGCCCGGGTCTTACTGGCAGGACCAGGACGAGGCTGCGTACCGGCCAGGGCACCGCGCCCGGTCGGGCGGCGCAGACCGAGACGATCGCTGGGCCGGTGCGCGCGACTGGCGCGGCAACGGCAGCGGCCGCGCACAGTACGAGGGTGCGCGCGACGGCCGTGCAGCTGGGAACGGGCACGCCAACGGGAGCGGCCGCGCGTCTGGCAATGGCGTGCGCGGCGAGTCCCAGACCTGGACCGGCATCATCGCGGGGCGTTCGCGCGGATCGCACGCGCAGCGACCGCCGGAGGATGCAGGCGGGCATGACTGGACTGGCAGGCTGAGCCAGACCGCGGACGACCTGCGGAACCGGCTCGGCTTGCGCGGGTTCGGATCAAGGAGCAGCAGCCAGGCCTCCGCCGGCGGGCGCGGCACGGCTAGCTACGAAGCGGGCAGCGGTTCGCGGACGGCACTGCGGCAGCGGGACGACTACTGGACCGGCGGCGGCAGCACGAGCCGGCTCTCGGATGCACGGACGGCGCTGCGATCCCGGTATGGCTCGGGTTCGGGCCGGGGCGGCGGTTCGGGCCGGGGCGGCGGCGGCCGCTGGAATGGCCCACCGCCTGGCACCCCCGGCGAGCGGTTCAAGGCGTGGCTGCGGTCGGGCTCCTGGTGGAAGCACTGGTCAGTCAAGAAGGTGGTCGGCCTCTTCGGCGCCTGCGTGGCGGGCGTGATCTTGCTGCTGGTCGGTGCCTTCTTCTATGAGTACGAGCGGACGTCCGTCCCGACCGTCGCGGACCTGACCGCCAACTGGCAGTCCTCGATCGTGTATTACGCCAACGGCACGCAGATGGGCCACTTCGACCCGAACGAGAACGGGGTCAGCGTCGACCGGATGCAGCTGACCGCGCGCCAGATTCCGCCGATCATGGGCCAGGCGATGGCGGCCGCGGAAGACCGGCACTTCTACACCGAGGGCGGCGTCTCGCTAACGGGCCTCATGCGCGCGGCGTACGACGACCTGCTCGGCCACGGCAACCTGCAGGGTGGCTCCACCATCACCATGCAGTACGCCAAGAACTACTTCCAGGGCGTCAACACCGGGCAGAACCTCAGCACGAAGCTGAAGGAAATCATCATCGCCATGAAGCTCGGGCATTCGAGGTCCAAGTCCTGGGTGATGACCAACTACCTCAACCTGGTGCCGTTCGGGCCGCCGCAGGACACCGGCCTCGGTGCGGCCGCGGAGAACTACTTCAGCATCAATCTGGCCAACGGCGGCACGCTGACCCCGGAGCAGGCCGCGATGCTGGCGTCGCTGCCGAACTCGCCTGGCTTCTTCAACCCCGACCCCGGGGCTGGGGCCGGCTACACGGCGCTGGTCGCCCGGTACAAGTCGGTGCTGAACAACATGCAGCGGGACGGCGCTATCACCCTGACGCAGGAGACGTACGCCGATACGCACTTCCCGACGCTCAACGTGCCGAAGGCGGGAAACGGCGAGTCCGGCTACACCGGCTACGAGATGAGCATGGTCGAGCAGGAGCTGGAAGCCCCGGCGTCGGTCGGCGGGTACGGCCTCACCCAGCACCAGATCGAGACCGGCGGCTACCAGATCCACACGACGTTCCGGCCGGTTCTTCAATCGGCGCTCTACGCGGCGGTCAACCAGGAGATCAGGGCCATGCGGGCGGACGGGGCGCCCTTCCAGGCCTATGACCGCATCGGCTCGGTGCTGGAGGACCCCAAGACTGGCGACATCTGGGCCGTCTACGGCGGGCCGGGCTACGGCACCCCGAACTGCGCCGCTACCAACTGTTTCATTAACTATGCCGAGGCCGCCGAGCCGGTCGGATCGTCGATGAAGCCCTACGTGCTGTCGGAAGCCGTCAACCAGGGCATGAATGTCTTCACCAGCCAGCTCAACGGCTTCTCGCCGCTCTACATACCGGTGCTCAACAGCCCGGTGAACTACTCCCAGCTGGAGCAGATGCCGTCGCTGCTGAATCCGCCGCCGGGCGTCCCCAAGAACGCGGCGAACACCAAGACGTACGCGTCTGGCAACACCTTCTACTTCACGTTCAACGAGCCAAGCGAGAACTCGGGCAGGCCGCTCCCCGTCAACGAGGCCGCTGCCATATCGTCCGACCCGGCGTTCGAGGATCTAGCGCACAGGGACGGGGTTCAGGGCGTTATCAACATGGCCAAGGCGTTCGGGGTAGGCCAGAACGCGTTCGTCCTGCCGTGCACGGTGCCCGGCAGCGCCTCCGGCGACGAAGCGAAGATCATCGCTGACTGCAACGACCTGACCGGGCCCGACAACGGCCTGCAGCCGAACTTCGGCACCAGTGAGGGCGGGGCAAAGCCCGCGACCAGGGACACCGGTGGCTCGGTGGCCATCGCCCTGGGCGAGAACCCGCTGACGCCGGTCGAGCAGGCCACGACGTTCGCCACCCTCGGCGACGACGGCCTGTACCACACACCGCACGTGATCGCGACGGTGAGCAGTGGCAACACCCTGCTGCCGAGCCACATCGTCTCACGACAGGTGCTCAGCCCCGCTGCGGCCGCTGACGTCGACTATGCGCTGTCGTTCGACAACAACATGTCGGGCGGCACGGCCGAGGACAACGTCTCGTTCCGCCGGGGCGGAGTGATCGGCAAGACCGGAACGCTGGGAACGGGTGACAACGCCTCCCAGGCCTGGTTCATCGGCGCGACCCCGGACCAGGCGGCGCTGTCGGTGGCACTGTTCACCAACCTGTCCACGTCGCAGAACCTGAACAACATGTCCAGCGTCGGCGGGATGCCTGGCACGCAGGGCGGCGGCTGGCCAGCCACGATCTGGAACGCGTTCATGACGGCGGTGTATGGCAACACGCAGCCGGCACCGGGCGGGATCTTCCAGGCACTGCAGTCGCAGAACGGCTTCGCGACGTGGATGCAGGCGCAGGGGCAGCAGAATTGCACCCGCCAGCAGTTCCTGCAGGGTCTGTCACAGGGCCAGAACCCGCAGTGCACGTGCCCGAGGCATTCCCAGCTCTGCAACCAGGTCAACAACCCGAACAACCCGAATAACCCGAACAACCCGTTCAACAACCCCAGCCCGCCTGGGGCCAACACCACCCTTCCGCCATTCGGCAATGGCAACGGCAACCCCAGCCCAGGCCCGACGCCGAACCCGACCACAGCAGCCTTCTATTACGCACCGGGCACGGGCGGCTCGCTGCCGCTGACCGGATTCGCGACGCTCGTTGCCGAGGAAGCCGCCGTGACCCGGCCAACGGCAGTTACCTAGGCCCGGTCACGCCTGGGCTCGGCCGGGGCTAGGCCCGGTTTCGGCGGTAGAGAACTGTCCTAGCCGAGCCGGGTCCGCAGCCAGCCCATGTCGGCGACGGCGTCTGGCGTTTCGCAGATCGCGGTGGCCCCGGCAGATCGCACCACCTCGACGAGCGCGGTCGGGTCGATCTGGCCGGCATCGAGCCCGGCGTGACGGTCGCGGCCGGAGCCGAACTCGTCTCGCGAGTTGTTGCAGTGCACGAGGTCGATCCGGCCTGTAATCGCCCGCACCCGGTCGACGATCGTCGCCAGGTCCTCGCCGGATGCGAACGCGTGGCAGGTATCGAGACAGAATCCGATCTCGCCGCCGTCGCCGGCCGCGGCACCGATGGAATCCCACAGCCGGGCGAGCCCGTCCAGGCCACGAGCCATCGCGCCGTCGCCGCCTGCGGTGTTCTCGATCAGCATGGGCAGCGGCCGGTCGATACGCTCGATGGCCTTACGCCAGCTGTCGTAGCCCTCCTGGAGGTCCGCGCCGGCCGTGACGTGACCGCCGTGCACGACGAGGCCGCTGGCGCCGATGGCGGCGGCAGCAGTGAGTTGTTGCTGAAGAAGCTTGCGGCTGGGTATCCGGATCCGGTTGTTGGGCGACGCAACGTTGATCGTGTAGTACGCGTGCACGTAGGCAGCCACGCCGGAATCGGCGAAGGCCGCTTTCAGCTCTCCGGGATCGCGGGGAAAAGCGGGGGCCTTCCATCCTTGCGGGTCACCGAGGAAGAACTGCACGGCGCCGGCACCAATGGACTCAGCCTGAGCCGCCGGGTCTCCCTCGTGCAGATGCACGCCGATCCGATCCATCCGCTGAGCGTACCGAGCCGTCGATCGGCCGCGCGGGTGCGGCGGCAGCGTACCGCTGCGGGCCCGTTCCCTTTCGGAACCTATCCGCCGGACTACGCAAGCTGGCCGCTCAGGCCGCTCAGGCCGCTAGCCGAAGCCGCCGTGCGCGATGCCGAGTCCCAGGCCGACGAAGGCGCCGACCAGGCCGGTCACGATGAAGACCCGCTGTTCTCTGGTCGCGGAGACAAGCTGGACGTACAAACCGCCGGCGAACGCGACGATGCCGACGATCGTCGCAGCCACGTGCGCCCGGACGATGAAGCCGAGCGCAAAAGCGACTATTCCGGCGATGAACGTAAAGATCGCCGCCGCGTTGAGCCCCGGGTGCCGCTGGCCGTCGCTGTTGAGGGTGATCAGTGGTGCACGAGCGCGGGTTGGCTGGCTGACCGCCTGGCGCATCGCTACTCCCAACGAGGTAGTCAGGATCGCTGGCAAGATCTACTAGCAACCAGTGTGTGCCCGTCCCGCCGGGAATGGAACCAGAAATGGTGCGTCATCACGGCCCGGGGGCGATGCGGTGGCAGCGGAAACCGAGCTGGCCGGCGCTGTCGGCGGTGGCTGGTAAGCTGGCGCAGCCGCAACCGAGCCGCTCCGGCGGCGCGCGGCTCCTCCTGCCACGGAAATGCCGTGGCCGCCAGAGTCCGAAGGAGGCAGGTTAGCCACATGCGCCAGTACGAGATGATGATCATCCTGGACCCCGCGCTCGAAGAGCGGACGGTGCAGCCGTCCCTTGATCAGTTCCTCAGGGTCGTGACGTCGGCGGGCGGGACCGTGGACAAGGTGGACGTCTGGGGCCGCCGCAGGCTCGCCTACGAGATTGACCACAAGTCCGAGGGCATTTACACAGTGCTGGAGCTGAAGGCAGAGCCAGACACGGTCAAGGAACTGGATCGCCAGCTGAACCTGAACGAAGCTGTCCTGCGGACCAAGGTCATCCGGCCGGACGCGCACTGACGCTCCACCCACGCGGCCGCGCCAGGCGGCCGGCACTACGAGCTCGAGTTCAGACCCAACCGATCGAGCAGGAGCCCCCCGATGGCAGCAGGCGACACCACGATCACGATCACCGGCAACCTCGTCAATGATCCGGAGCTTCGGTATACCCCGACGGGCCAGGCAGTCGCGACGTTCCGGGTCGCATCGACGCCCCGGTACATGGACCGCAACACCAATGAGTGGAAGGACGGGGAGTCGCTGTTCCTGTCCTGCAACGTCTGGCGCCAGGCCGCGGAGAACGTGGCCGAGAGCCTCCAGCGCGGGATGCGGGTGATCGTGTCCGGCCGGCTGCGTCAGCGCCAGTACGAGACGCGGGAAGGCGAGAAGCGGACCGTGTACGAGATCGAGGTCGACGACGTCGGCCCGTCCCTGCGGAACGCGTCAGCCAAGGTGAACCGGTCGAACCGGTCGAGCGCCGGGTTCGGCGGCAGCCAGTCCGGCACAGGCGGTCAGTCCGGGTATGGTGGGGGCGCCGGAGCCCGCGCCAGCGATGACCCGTGGACTTCGGAGCCTGGCGACAGCGGGTTCTCGGACGAGCCTCCCTTTTAGCCAGCACAACAGCAAACCGACCATCCCCGCCGCAGGCGGGGCTCTGCCTACCATCCCGGCGAGCTAGCCGGGACTGCGAAGGAGCACCACGATGGCCAAGCCACCGGTCCGCAAGCCGAAGAAGAAGGTCTGCCTTTTCTGTCAGGACAAGGTGACCAGGGTGGACTACAAGGACACCGGGCTACTGCGGAAGTTCATCTCCGACCGCGGCAAGATCCGCGCGCGCCGCGTGTCGGGCAACTGCACGCAGCATCAGCGTGATGTCGCCACGGCGATCAAGAATGCGCGTGAGATGGCGCTGCTGCCTTATACGAGCACGGCTCGCTAGGCCGAAGGAAGGGACCGGAAGCCATGAGCGGCAAGCCGATGAAGCTCATCCTGACCCAGGAGGTCACTGGCCTGGGCGCGCCCGGGGACGTGGTCGAGGTCAAGGCCGGATACGGTCGCAACTACCTCGTGCCGCGCAGCCTGGCCATGCCCTGGACCCGTGGCTCCGAGCAGCAGATCGAGATGATCAAGCGCGGCCGCGCGGCCCGCGAGATCCGCAGCCTGGACGACGCGAGGGAAGCCGCCACGCGGCTTTCCGGGCTGAAGGTGAGGCTGCAGACGAGGGCCGGGCAGGGCGGCCGGCTGTTCGGCTCGGTATCGACGTCGGACATCGCAGCCGCGGTACGTCACGCGGGCGGCCCCGAGCTCGACCGCCGCAAGATCGAGGTGCCGAACCCGATCAAGACGATCGGCTCGCACCGGGTCGCGGTCCGGCTTCACCCTGAGGTAAGCGCCACACTCGATGTCGAGGTAACCGCCAGCTGACGCCTCCCGGGCGTCGTGTCGGCCGTGGTCATGGCGGGCCCGCTGCCGCCGGTCACCGTCGCGCCGTACTGCGCTGCTCGCGCGGCAAGCTCGGGGTCTGCGTCTGCCAGCATGGCCCACAGCGCGGCCAGGCGCCGCGCGATATCGGGCTCGGCTGCCGTGCATGGGTCGCTGACAGCAACCGCGCAGTCATCGATAGCCCTGGCCAGCCGTGCGGCTATGCCGGTGCCCGTCGTAGCGCTATCCGCCCGCCTGCTGCTATTCGAACACATACTCGAACCGTACCGTGTCGCCGGCTAGATTGCTGCCGAATAGGCGGCTCAGCTGGCTGCTGGGTCATGCGTTAGTAAAACCGCTAGGTGAACGTTTGACGTGAGATTTCTAGTGTGGATAACTCGGCGCGGGTGAGTGCGTTCTCTAGCGGGCTGAGAACTTTTTATGCACAGCCTGGGTAGGGCATCGTGCCAGCTAGTCGACCTTGCGCGCGATTATCCATAGCAATTTCCACAACCGCGTCCGCAAGCTGCGCACAGCCGTTTCGGCGTGTCTGCACAACCTGTCCACAGGGCTGTGCACACCACTACTCGACAGTTGAGGCGACACGCTGAGGACTGTCAGAAGTGTTCGATAGAACAGGCATGAAGCCGGGTCAGCCGCTGTCGGACCGCGTCTGCCGTGGCGAGCAGATCGGGGGAGGTGCGTCCGGTGAGCGTCGCGGAGATCATGCCACGGGGCGAGGAGTTCGGGCGGACGCCGCCCCACGACCTCGCAGCCGAGCAGTGCGTGCTGGGCGGCATGATGCTGTCGAAGGACGCGATCTCAGACGTGCTGGACGTCATTAAATCCCGCGACTACTACAGGCCGGCGCACCAGATCGTGCACGAGGTCATCATGGACCTCTACGGCCGCGGCGAGCCGGCCGACGCCGTCACCGTGGCTGCTGAGCTCACGCGACGCGGCGATATCGCGCGGATGGGTGGTGCGCCATACCTGCACACCCTGATCGCCTCGGTACCGACGGCCGCAAACGCCGGCTTCTATGCGCGGATCGTGCGTGAGCGCGCGATTCTCCGGCGGCTGGTCGAGGTCGGCACCCGGATCGTGCAGCTGGGCTACGCGGGCGACGGTGATGCTGACGAGCTAGTCGACCGGGCCGAGTCGGAGATCTACGGTGTCACCGACAGGCGAATCAGCGAGGACTACCTGCCGCTTGCGGAGATCATGCCGGGGGCGCTCGATGAGATCGAAGCCATCGGCAGTCGCGGCGGTTCGCTGACGGGAGTGCCGACCGGCTTCGCGGACCTGGACGCGCTGACCAACGGGCTGCACCCCGGCCAGATGGTTGTGGTCGCCGCCCGCCCGGCCATGGGCAAGGCCCTGGCGCTCGACACCCCCCTGCCGACTCCCGCCGGCTGGACAACCATGGGCAAGATCCGGACCGGCGACCAACTGCTCGGCGCGAACGGACGGCCGGTGACGGTGACGGCCGCGACCGGGGTGATGACTGGCCGGCCGTGCTTCGAGGTGATCTTCGACGATCAGACTCGCATCGTCGCGGACGCCGAGCACCAGTGGGTCACTGTCGCGACCGCCGCGGACCGTGGCCTGACGCGCACCCCGGCCGGAGTGGGTGCTCTCACTGGTGCCGGGAGCGAGGACAGTTCCGTGGTCGTGGGTCCGGCCATCAGCACGACGCGCGAGATCGCCGAGGCGATGGCGCACGGAGCGCGTCACGCGGTACCGGCCGCTGCGGCGCTGGACCTGCCCAGGGCTGACCTGCCCGTCCCGCCGTACCTGCTCGGCCAGTGTCTTGGCCTGCAGGGCTGCGGTCGTATTCCGGCCGCGGACCTGCTGGGGCGTGACCACATCGCTGCCGAGTACCTGCGCGCTGGGCGTGACCAGCGGCTGGCGCTGCTGGCGGGACTGCTGGACGTAGCCGGGACGGTTGTCGCTGAGGATGCTGTCGAGTTCGGTTGCACCTCGAGCGCTCTGGCGGATGACGTTCGTGAGCTAGTCGTCGGTCTGGGCTACTGCTGCAGCGCGAAAAGCCGCCGCGTGTCCGGTCGGCCCGGTGCGGCGTCGCTGGCCTACGCACTGACGTTCACAACCACCGACGACGTGTTCCGGCTGACGCGCAAGCGGCTTCTGCATCGCGCGTCCCGACGAAGCGCCACTCGCGCGCTCGCGCTGCAGCGGACGATCATTGCCGTCCGGAAGGTGCCGAGCGTTCCGGTCCGGTGCGTGCAGGTCGACGCGCCGGACAGCCTGTACCTGGCTGGCCGGTCGATGATCCCGACGCATAACTCAGCACTCGCTCTCGACATCGCGCGGGCAGCGTCGGTCCGAGCGGGGCTGACGTCGGTCCTGTTCAGCCTGGAAATGAGCCGCAACGAGATCACGATGCGGCTGCTGTCAGCAGAAGCGCGGGTGCCCCTGCAGGCGATGCGCACCGGCCAGCTCAGCGAGGACGACTGGACGAGGCTGGCGCGGCGGATGAGCGAAGTCGTGGACGCACCGCTATTCATCGACGACTCGCCGAACATGTCGATGATGGAGATCAGGTCCAAGTGCCGGCGGCTTAAGCAGCGCCACGACCTGCGGCTGGTGATCGTCGACTATCTGCAGCTGATGAGCTCGCCCCGGCGGGTGGAGAACCGGCAGCAGGAAGTCTCCGAGCTGTCCAGATCGCTGAAGCTCCTGGCGAAGGAACTGAACGTCCCGGTCGTCGCCCTCGCCCAGCTCAACCGTGGCCCTGAGCTCCGAACGGATAAACGTCCGTTGCTCGCAGATCTACGCGAATCGGGCAGCATTGAGCAGGACTCTGATGTCGTGATCCTCCTGCACCGCGAGGACGTGTACGAGCGGGAGTCACCGCGGGCCGGCGAGGCAGACCTGATTGTGGCCAAGCACCGGAATGGGCCGACCGCTGTCGTGACGGTGGCCTTCCAGGGCCACTACAGCCGCTTCACAGATATGGCCCGAATCTAGTCAAGCGCTGTTGCGTTGCGGTGCTGCCGGCGGCCAAGTGGGCGCGTCATGGGTCTTGATCCACTGCGCGAGGCGCTCGCCTGCATCTAACGACGCTCGGCCAGGCGTCGGCGGGCGGCACCCATCGCGGCCTCATAAGACCCTCATCGCTGCATGTATACACTCCGAGTCTACATCTGGTGTACGCTGATCGACATGACAGTTCCGCTCACACTGCTCGGCCTCCTGGAACGTGAGCCCAGCCACGGCTACGACCTCAAACGCGACTACGACGCCTACTTTGGACGGGACAAGCCGCTGCCGTTCGGTCAGGTGTACGCGACACTGAGCCGCCTGGCCAGGGACGGCAAGGTCACCGGTGGTGAGTCAGAGCCGGGCGCTGGCCCGGATCGGAAGCGCTATGCCATCACCGAGTTCGGCGCGCGTGAGTTTGATGGCTGGCTGAGCCAGCCGATCGAGCCCGAGCCCCATCTGCAAACAGTGCTCTTCGCCAAGGTCGTGCTCGCCCTGATGCTCGACAGGCCGGCCGGCGACTACCTCGATGCCCAGCGCGCCGCCCATATGCAGCGCATGCGCGAGCTTACTGAGTTCAGGAGGACAGCAGGCATCGTCGACGCGCTGCTTGCTGATCATGGTCTCTTTCATCTTGAAGCAGATCTTCGCTGGATCGACGTGACGACAGCCAGGCTGACCGCCCTGGCGGAAATGGTGAGTAACCGATGACCTCCCACGCCGTTCCGGCAGCGCCGGTCCGCCCAGAAACCGTCATGGAAGCCAGAGACATCTACAAGTCGTTCGGGGTCACCCCCGCCCTCACCGGGGCCAGCCTCGCGCTCCGCCGGGGCGAGATCCTGGCCATGATGGGCCCGAGCGGCTCGGGCAAATCCACCTTGCTGCACTGCCTCGCCGGCATCTATACGCCGGATCAGGGGGAAGTGCTGCTTCGAGGAAGGCGGCTTGACACACTCAGCGACGAGAGCCGCACGCAGCTGCGGCGCACCGAGTTCGGCTTCGTCTTCCAGTTCGGCCAGCTCGTGCCGGAACTGACAGTGGCGGAAAACATCGCGCTGCCACTGCTGCTCGGCAAGGTCAAGCGCAGCAAGGCGTATGCCGCGGCCCAGGACTGGCTGCCCAGGCTGGAGCTAGCCGACCTGGGATCCCGGCGCACCGGCGAGCTGTCGGGCGGCCAGGCCCAGCGCGTCGCGGTGGCACGGGCACTGGTCACCAAGCCGGCGATCCTGTTTGCGGATGAGCCGACCGGGTCGCTCGACACTCTGACCGGCGAGCTGGTGATGGAACTGCTGGTCGGCCTGGCCAGGGCGGAAGGCGCCTCCGTCGTGCTGGTCACTCACGATGTGCGGGTCGCCGCCTACGCCGACCGTGAGGTCACGGTCCGCGACGGCAAGGTCATCAGCCGCGAAAGCGCGACCAGTCATTCCGGCGCAGTCAGCGGGGTGGCCCGATGATGTACCTCCTCGGCCTGTATCTGGCCTTGCGCGGTGGCCGGGAGGCACTGGTCCGGCTGCTGGTCACCGCCGCCGCAGTAGCTGTTGGCGTCGCGATCATGCTTGCCTGCCTCGCCACCTTGAACGCGTTCAACACCACCAACAACCGCCCTGACTGGGAGTCCACTCCGGGTCGACCGCTGACCGCCGGTTACGCCTCCGCCGCCCGCGCGGAGCTGTGGGACTACAGCAACGACATCTATGCCGGAAGGACCATCGAGCGTCTCGACGTTTCTGCGCTGAGCCCGGGCGCGCTGGTGCCGCCGGGCATCTCCACGCTGCCGGCAGCCGGCCGGTACTACGCCTCCCCGGCACTGGCGGCACTGATCCGCAGCCTGCCCGCCGACGAGCTGCGGGACCGGTTTCCCGGCACCCTCGTCGGCACCATCGGGCAGAAGGCCCTGACCGGGCCCGACGAACTGGTCATCTACATCGGCCGCAGTCCAGCACAGCTGGCCAGCCTGCCCGCCACCAGGCTGGTGACCTCGATCGCGACCGCCCCGGCCAGGCAGCCCACGACGCCGTTCTTCCGCGCCTTCTTCGTCGCCGCGGCCATCGCCTTCTTGCTCCCCATCCTGATCCTGACCGGCACCGCGACCCAGCTGGCCGCAGCCAGGCGTGAGGAACGCTATGCGGCCATGCGCCTGGTCGGCGCAACCAGCCGCCAGATCGGCGTGATCTCCTCGGTCGACGCCATCGTCAGCGCGCTGCTCGGCGCCCTCGCCGGGATCGGGATCTTCCTGGTGCTGCAGCCAGCCCTGGCCGGCAGCGCGATCACCAGCGCACGGTACTTCGCCGACGAAGTCACCCCGACACCGGCCGGATACCTGCTAGTCCTCGTCGCCGTGCCGCTGGCGTCGGCGATCGCTTCGCTGCTGTCGCTGCGACGGGTGCGGATCTCCCCGCTGGGCGTGGCCCGCCGCGCTACGCCGCGCGCGCCAACCCCCTGGCGGCTCACGCCGCTGGTGATCGGCATGGCTCTGTTCATCGAGGGCGTTGTCACCTCGCCCACAGTGAGCGAGCCCGCTCCGCGGGGAGCAGCCACCTACTACGCTCTCCTGTTCGGCCCGATCGTTATGCTTATCGGCCTTGTGGTCGCAGGCCCCTGGCTGACCGCCCGCATGGCCTCGCTGACCCGGCGCTCGATGGCCGGCGCTGCGCCGCTGCTGGCATCGCGCCGACTGGCTGACAACCCGATGGCCACGTTCCGGTCCATCCGAGGCCTGGCACTGGCCGTGTTTCTCGGCACCATGCTCGCCGGAGCGCTGCCCACCATCGACGCCGTCACCGCGACCCCGACGACGACGAAGCTGCACAACATGCTCATCGACGAATTCACCTCGGCACCGGTCTGCGGCAACGACGCCAACTGCACCAGCAACAACGAGCCGCTCAATCCGCTCGCCGCATCCAGGGCTCAGCTAAACAACATCGCCCAGAACGGCCTGCCGCCCCAGCAAGCCGTACCGCTGCTGGACGGCCTGCACCAGATCGGCGGCGCCGCCACCATCCCGATCTACGGCCTGTCAAAGGCCGTCCTCAACGGCGGAGTGCACGTCCAGGGCGGCGTGAAAGCCCTGGAGCACGACTGGGGCGGCCCGCCAGCCGTCCAGGGCGGCTCCCAATTCTCCGGCACCGGAATTGTCAGCTGCGCCGGCCTGCGGGCACTGGCCGTGCTCGGCCAGTGCCCGCCAGGCCGGCAGGCGATCGTCGTGCAGGACGACTTCCTGTTCAGCGACAACCCGGCCGACGCCGTCAAGCCACTCACCGGCTCCCAGTTCCCCGGCGTGACCGGCCCCCCGAACCTGGCCGTGACCGGCGACCTCGGCCGCCTCTACCTGCAGGCCGTGCTGGTGAAGGTCAGCAGTCCGGCCACACTCGAGCAGGTCCGCACTTACCTGGCCACGCACGTGACCATGTCCGCCTCCGGCACCGCCCCCCACACCATCGGCGAGGAGGTCCAGGCCAGGGCGGTTGCCGCCGTCACCGCGCAGCGGCTTGTCAATATCGCCGTCTTGCTCACGCTGATCGTGGCGGGCTGCAGCCTGGCGGTTGCCGTCGGCGGCAGCCTGATCGAGCGCAAGCGGCCGTTCACGCTCCTGCGGGTGACCGGCACCGGAATCGGCACGCTGTACCGGGTGGTACTGCTGGAAGCCACCATCCCACTCGCGGCCGCGACCGTTGCCGCCGCAGCGCTTGGCTACGGCGTCGCGGCCTTCGCCGTCACCAGGCTTGGCCCGGCGGGCGCGTCCGCGCCAGTGCCCGGCGGCGCATACTTCGTCAGCATGGCGGCAGGCCTGGCCGGATCGCTGCTGGTGATCCTGGCATCGCTGCCACTGCTCAGCAGGATCACCGGGTCGGCAAGCGTCCGCTTCGAATAACGGCAGGCCCGGACCCGGTGGCGCGAGGCTCTAACGCAGATCGCGGGCCGGCACACCCGCGGGAAGATCGTGCTGCTGCCCGGGTCGTAGCGGCGACCGGCGTTCGGCCTTCCGGCGACCGTAGCGGTGCAGGCGCCCGCAACAGAGCCGGAGCCTGCGCATTCCTCATCGCCGAGATGTCGCTGGATCGTATGGTGCCCGCGGCCAACGGAAGGTCGATGACGCTCATCATGACGTGGCTGTCCGGGTGCGCGGCCTAGTCCGTGACCGAAGCCGACCGTAGGAAATGCCACGAGTTTGAGACTGATCATGGTGACACTCGCCGTGAGACAACTGAGAAACGCCCAGGTCACGCAAGATCAACATGTCAAGCGCGGTGAGACCCTACAGGTGTGTCCCTGCACCTGTAGGGAACGGATTTAGATGAGCAATCAGCGGGGTCAAATGAGCAGTCGATCTCTCCGGCCGCTGTCTCAGCATGAGGTATGAGTTGAGTCGGCGCTGTTGCGGAGCCTGTCCTGGAGGGCTAACCGTAGAACTGCGACAGTAGACGACACGTCGGCCGGTTAAGCGGTAAGGGGCGGACAGGGCGGGCGGGCCACCGTCCGCCCGGATCCCCTGCCCCGGGTCCGGGGTCGGCGTCCCGAAGCCTGTGGCTCCTTCACCAGCTGTCCTTGATCAACAGCCAGTGTTGAGGAGTTACTGGCCTTCGCCCCTCAGGCTGAGCCCGTGTCGTGCCCCTTCAAGTTCGAAGAGCCACCAAACGATGCGAGCCTGGACGGCCCGCCGTACCGGCAGCGCGCGAGTGACCCAGTCGCTAGCCGCCCACAGGCGGTTCCTCAAGAAAATGAAAGATCGCTGAGGCAAACGCCGGGACAGAATGGTGAGACACCGTGCATTAGGCGAGGTCACGGTGCCGCAAGTGGACAAGACCTGAGCGACACGCCCAAGGTTTCTCACCGCTCTGGCCCATGAGCCACCAGTCGGCCAGAACGGTGTGCAGGCACGCGGTTACTGCGACGGTGATACCAGGCCTGCCTCGTAGGCGGCGATGACCAGCTGGACCCGATCGCGGGCGCCTAGCTTGGTGAGCAAGCGGGCTACGTGGGCTTTGGCGGTGGCTGCGCTGATGTAAAGGCTGGCGGCGATCTCGGTGTTAGACATGCCGCGGCCGACGAGGGTCAGCACTTCGCGTTCGCGGTCGGTGATGCCGTTGATCTGGCGGCTGGGCGGGGCGGGCTGAGGCTGGCGGGCGAACTGGGCGATGAGGCGGCGGGTGACCCCGGGTGCGATGAGGGCGTCTCCGGCGGCGACGACGCGGATGGCAGTGAGGATGTCGTCCAGGGCCATGTCCTTGACCAGGAAACCGCTGGCGCCGGCTCGCAGCGCGGCATAGACGTAGTCGTCGTCGTCGAAGGTAGTAAGCATGACGACCCGGGGCGGCGTGTCGCCGGAGGTGATGATCTGGGTGGCTTCGATACCGTCCATGCCGGGCATCCGGATGTCCATGACGATCACATCGGGCTTAGTGTCTTTGGCCGCCTGGATGGCCTGCGCGCCGGACACGGCTTCGCCGGCGACCGCGATGCCGGGGGTGTTACCGATGAGCACGCGCAACCCGGCGCGTATCAGGGGCTGGTCGTCGGCGAGCAGGACGCGGATGGTCATGAGGCGGCTGCGGGCATAGGCAGCCAGGCTGCGACGCGGAAGCCGCCTCCGGGGCGTGGCCCGGCGCTGAGCTGGCCGTGCAGCTGGGCTGCCCGTTCGCGCATTCCGGCGATGCCATACCCGATGCCTGCACGAGTGCTGCCGCGGCCGTCGTCGGTGACCTCGATGGCCAGTTCGTGGTCGCGCTGGTCGATGGACACGCGGCAGGTCCGGGTGCCGGAGTGGCGGATCACGTTGGTGACGGCTTCCTGGATGATGCTGAACGCGCACGTGTCGAGGTCGGCGGGAAGCTGGCGCTGCTGGCCCTGCCTCTGCACCTCGACGTGGACGCCGGCGTCGCTCATGGTGGCCGCGAGCTGGTCCAGGCCTGCCAGGCCCGGTGATGCCGTGCCCGGCGGGGGGTGCGGGCCGTCCTGGCGCAGCGCCCGGACAGTCTGGCGCAGCCCGGCCAGGGTCTGCCTGCTGGTGGCTTCGATGGCGGCCAGGGCGTTGCGTGCTTCGGCGGGCTGGTTGTCGATGACCCGGGCGCCGACCCCGGCCTGGATCGCGATGATGCCGATGGCGTGGGCGACCTGATCGTGGAGGTCGCGGGCAAGCTGCAGCCGCTGGGCGGTGACGGCCTGCGCCTGGGCCTGGACGCGCAGGGTTTCGGCGTGGATGTGGGCCTGGCGGATCGAGTGGCCGACCAGCCACGCGATGACCATGATCAGCACGACGGCAGGTTCCGCCATCCGGGTGCTGCGCACCATGACGACACCCAACCCGACGGGCGCTGGCCACTCAGCCAGGCCACCGGCCAGCACGCCCAGCGCAACGGCGGCGGCGATGAGGGCAACCCGGACCGGGCGGACGGCCGCGATGAAACAGACCGCGACACCGTCCAGCAGCACCAGCACGATCGGCACGATCAGCACGAGCGTGCGGTACCAGACCGGCGACAAGAGAAATTGCGCCGGCGCGGTCGGCGCGGCCAGCGCTGTCAGCGAGCCGGCCAGCAGCAGCGCCAGGGACGTGAACGGCTTGCGTGGCAGCAAGGCGACGGCCAGCACCGCGACAGCAGCCATCGCCACAGAAACCCACCAGTCGGCGGCGGTGGGGTGAAGGAAGTGAGGCATGTGCGGGCCAGGCGTCGGCGCCGCGCCCTGGAGCATGCCCATGACCAGCGGGTGAGACAGCGTGGCGGGCATGTCCCGATGGTAGCCACCAGCACCTGCTGACGGTATTGGCCTGCGGGCGTACGCCCGCAGGCTACAGGCATTCCCCGGAATGTGGCCCGCCGCCCGATGCGCGGCGGGCGCGGCCTGCGGCACCGTTGCCAGGGAGCACGGGGTCGGTGAACAGGCTGCCCGGGCCGCTGCTTGGGGACTCACCCCCTTTCAGGCACGGTCCGGCTTCTTCCGGGGTCAGCGGCCGGCAGGCGAGGGCATCGGAGGAATTTGATGACACAAGTTGATCTCCCGGTCACGGAAAATGGCGCGGACAATGGCGCCAGCCGGCGGCCGGCGCGCAGTTCGCGGCTGGCCCGGCAGCGGCGCGCGCTGCTGGGGGTCGGCGTCGGGGCGGCGTTGCTGGCCGTCGGCGGGCTGATCGGCGCGTCGCTGGTGAAGTCGCCGCAGCAGCTGGCTGCCGACACGGCGGCGCCGCCGCCGACGGTGACGACGGAGCCGGTGGTTTCTCAGGTGGTGACGTCGTCGGTGCAGATGCGCGGGGTTGTGTACTCGTCGGTGCAGTACGACGTGTATGCGAGCGCGGCGTCGTCGGGCTCATCCGGGGCCGGATCGTCGTCCGCGGGGCCGGTGTATATCTCGAAACTGGAGGTCGCGGCGGGGGCCACGATCTCCAACGGGGAGCAGCTGGCCGAGCTTGATGGCGAGCCGCTGTTCGCTCTGACCGGCCCGGTGCCGGCGTGGCGGGACCTGACGCCAGGGGAGAGCGGCCCTGATGTGACCGAGCTGCAGCACGCGCTGGCGACGCTTGGCTACTACCACGACGGGGACACGGCGGGCTCTTTCGGGTCGGCGACGCAGGCCGCGGTGGCGGCGTATTACGAGCATCTGGGCTACGCCGCGCCGACGTCGGGCGGCGTGCCCGCGGCGGATGTCATCTTCCTGCCGTCGCTGCCGGCGAGTGTGGTCGCGGTGAACGGCGCAGCCGGGCAGCAGCCAGGCCAGCCGTTCCTGGAGTTGGCGGCCATCGGGTCGCTGACGCTGACCGGTGAGCTGCCGCCGGCCTACGCCGGACAGGTGAAGACGGGCCTGCAGGTGAGCACCTACAGTGAGGTGACCGGCAGCCGCGCGACCGGGACGGTGGCGCAGCTGGGCAATGCGACGACCACCGTGCCGACCGGGACGGTGGTGGACATCGGCACTCCGTCGTCAGGCTCAGGCAGCGGCTCGGGGTCGGGCAGCGGCTCGGGGTCGGGCAGCGGCTCGGGTGGCAGTGGTGGTTCGGGGCAGTCCACGTTCATCCCGCTGACGGTGGACCCGTCTTCGCCGCTGGCCGCAGCGCTGAACGGTCAGAACGTGCTGGTGACTGTGCAGACGGGGCAGACCGAGGGGCCGGTGCTGACGGTTCCGGTCGCCGCGATCGTGACCAGCGCGGCCGGGACGAGCTATGTCACCGTGGCCGGCGCGCACGGCAAGCAGACCCACGTGACGGTGACGCCGGGCCTGTCGCAGAACGGGTACGTGCAGGTGACCCCGGCGAAGGCCGGGACGCTCGCAGCCGGCGACCGCGTCGTGGTGAGCGGCTGATGGCCGCGCCGGTAATCGAACTGCGCGGTCTGGGCCGCACCTACCCTGGCCCGCCACCGGTGGCCGCGCTGCGGCCGGCTGACCTGATCATCGAGGCGGGCGGCTACATCGCGGTGACTGGCCCGTCGGGGTCGGGTAAGTCGACACTGCTGCACCTGCTCGGCCTGCTCGACACGCCGACCGGCGGCAGCTACCTGCTGGATGGCGTCGAAACCTCGGTGATGACCGATGCCGACCGATCAGCGCTGCGGGGCCGGCGGATCGGGGTGGTGTTCCAGGCGTTCCACCTGTTGCCCTGGCGGACCGCGCTGGAGAACGTGCAGCTCGCCCAGCTGTACAACCAGACCCCTCGCGGGGCACGGCGGCCGGCGGCGGAAGATGCGCTGGCGGCGGTCGGGCTGGCACACCGGGCCGACGCGCTGCCCACCCGGCTGTCGGGCGGCGAGTGCCAGCGGGTGGCGATCGCACGGGCTCTGGTGAACCGGCCGGCGCTGCTGCTGTGCGACGAGCCGACCGGGAACCTGGACTCAGCCAATGCGGCCACGGTGATGGCACTGCTGGATGAGCTGAATACGGCCGGTTACACGATCGTGGTGATCACCCACGACCCGAATGTTGCCGCCCACGCCCGGCGCGCGGTCACGCTCGCCGACGGCGTTCTTTCCGAGCGAATCGAGGCCGGTCATGCCTAGCTCAGTCATCGGCCTGCCGCCGTCGCGGCTGGCCGGTCGGGACGCGGCCGCCGAGGCGGTCGCCGGTGTCGTGCAGCGGCCCGGCCGCTCGGCGCTGACCATGCTCGGCACCATCCTGGGCGTGGGTGCGTTCGTCGCCGTGCTCGGCCTGACCGCCACCAGCACCGGGCAGATCACCCGCCAGTTCACCCTGCTGGATGACACCACGGTCACCGTGGAGGACAACGGGCCGGCCAGCGACGTCGCGCCGCCGGGCACTAACCCGGCCATCGGTTTCCCCGCTGACGCCGACGCCATCGCCCGCCACATCGACGGGGTGACCGCCGCTGGGGTCTGGTGGCCGGTGTCCCTGCCTTCAGGCACGAGCATCACCGGGTCGCTGGCCTTGTCGGCGACACCCGACCAGACGGTCAGCCTGCTGGCCGTCTCGCCCGGCGCGGTCCAGGCGATGGGCTTGTCGATGGCCGCAGGAACGCCGCTGACCACCTTCGAGAACGACGCCGCCCAGCACGTCGCGATCATCGACACCGCCACCGCGTCCACCCTGGGCATCTCCGCGGCCCGGCTGTCCAGCCACCCCGCGGTGTTCGCGGGCGGTACCGCCTACACGGTCGTCGGCATCTTCCGCAGCGCCCAGCGGGTGATCACCAATGAAAGCGCGATTCTCATCCCCGACAACACCGCCCTGGCCGACTACGGCAACCCGGAGCCGGGCATCGGCAACCAGAACGAGGCGCAGATGGTGGTCGCCACCCGGATCGGCGCCGCCCGCGCCGTCGCCCGGCAGATCGCCGCCGCCGAACGACCCACCGACCCTGGTCGGCTGGTGGTGACCGCCCCGCCGCATCCGCAGACCCTGCAAAGTCAGGTGACCGGCGACCTAGCCGGCCTGTTCCTGATCCTCGCCCTGATCAGCTTGTTGATCGGCGGCGTCGGCATCGCCAACACCACGCTGGTCGCCGTGCTCGAACGCACCGCGGAGATTGGCCTGCGCCGCGCCCTCGGGGCCCGGCCGCGGCACATCGCCGCCCAGTTCCTGGCCGAATCCGCCACTCTCGGCACCCTCGGCGGGCTGATCGGCACCTGTGCCGGCGTCGCGATCGTGGTCATCGTCGCGGCGGCCGAGCATTGGACCGCCATCCTCAATCCCGCTTACACCCTGCCCGCCCCGCTGATCGGCGCGGTGACCGGCCTGCTCGCCGGCGCCTACCCGGCCCTGCGCGCCGCACGCACCAGTCCGCTGGCCGCCCTGCGGCACGGCTGACGGCGCGATCAGAAGGAGATATCCCCATGCGCATCACTGCCCGTCTCGCCGTCCTGGCCTGCTGCTGCGCGGCGCTGGCCGCGTGCACCGCCGTCGCGCCCGACCGGCCCGACGCCACCGTGACCACGCCTACCGTGGGCAAGCCGCCCCCACCTGCCTCCGGCCAGGCCGCGCTGTCGGGCGAGGCGTTCACGCCGTACGCCGCGCTCGGCATCTCCAGCGAGGACGGGCTGGCGCCCGGCGAGTCGCAGTACACCCTCATCGGCCCGTGCATGAGCGCCGCCGGCTATCCGGGCGTGACCATAGCCGACCACATCGTCCCCATGCAATTCGACATAGGCAGGAATGGCGCGAGCCTGGCTTTCACGCAGCCCTGGGGCCCCTGGGGATACCTAGGCCTCGCCGACGCGCAGCAGTACGGCTTCCACGAGCCCTTTGGCGCCGCACTCACCGATCTCGGCCTCGGGGGACCCCCGGGTAACCCGCCGAGCGTGCCCGCCGCCGAACAAGCCGCGGCGGGCAAGTGCGGCACCATCATCTCGGATTTCGCCGGCGCCGCTCAGAGCGGGCCCCTAGCCGGCATCAACGCCATCAGCAACGACATCGGCACCGACATGCAGCACGACCCTGCGGTGAACGCCGCCACGCAGGCCTGGTCGGCCTGCATGGCCAGCAACGGCTACCGCAGCCTCGGCCAGCCGCAGAACGTCTTCCAGCAAGAGGTCGGCCCACCTGACCAGGGCGCCAAGATTCAGAACAGTCCGACAACCCAGGTCAACACCGCCGCCAACCAGGCGCAGATCGCCGCCGCGGTCACCGACGCCAACTGCACCCAGTCCGCCGACCTGGCTGGCATCTACTTCGCCGTGCAGGCCAGCTACGAGCAGCAACTCGTTACCGCCAACCAGCAGGCCCTGACCGCGGCGGTCAGTAAGTACCGGGCTGCTTACGCTAGTGAACTGGCAAAGCTTCCCGCATTGCTGAAGACCACGAAAGCCACGAAAGCCCAGCTGTTCCACGGCTGCCCCACATGCTGACGGCCCGGGTCGGCCGGGCACCAGGGCTAACGGCCGGATAGGACGATGCGCAGCGGTCCGTTAGTGCCGCCGATCACCAACCTGCGCGCCTGCGGCGCTGAGAACCCGCAGGCGCGGGACGAATTCAAGTCGGCTTGCGTCTCGGCTGGCTGTCGCTGGCGCGATTTGGGGGAGCCTCTTCGCCGGGCAGTAAGTCTCGCAATGACGGCGCGAACGATCAAGGCACGCCGCACGCCTCACTGAGCCTGGCTGTCTCGTCGCGGGAAGCGCACGCTGATGTCGAGACCGCCGCCGGGCATCGCAGTAGCCTGCACGGCTCCGTTATGGACTGTGGTGATGGAGGACACCAGGGCGAGGCCCAGACCAAAGCCATCGTGGCGGGTGCGGTCATCGAGCCGGGTGAACGGCAGGAACAGCCGCGCGACCTGATCGGGCGGGACAACCTGGCCGGTGTTGACGACGCGCACCAGCGACGAGCCATCGTCGCTGGTGGTGGAGATCGTGACGGTGCCGCCTGTGATGTTGTAGCGCTCGGCGTTGTCGAGCAGGTTGGCGATGAGACGCTCGAGCAGTACGCCGTCGCCAGTCACCGGAGCCTCATCGAGCGTGACAGTTGTCGTGATGCCGATCGTGGTACGCCCCTCGAGCGCGTCCTCGGCGACGGTGGCGAGGTCCAGCGGCTCGGTGAGCGCACGGGCCTGGTCGTTGCGCGCTAGCACGAGCAGTACCTCGATGAGGCGCTCGGAGTGATCGACGGCGTGGCGGACATCGGCGGCCATCGACACTAGCTCGTCGCGCGTTGGCTCGGGCTTGGCGAGGACGACGTCGATCGCGGTGCGCATGAGGGTCAGCGGGGTGCGGAGCTCGTGGCTTGCGTTGGCGATGAACTGCCGCTGGCTGGTGAACGCGCGGTCGAGCCGTTCGAGCATCGTGTCGAAGGTGTCGGCGAGCTCACGCAGCTCGTCGCGCGGGCCCTGCAGGGCGATGCGCTGCGACAGGTTCTCCTCGCTGGCCGCGCGGGCAGCGGCGGTGAGCCGGTGCACCGGCCGCAGGATGCGCCCGGCCACGATCCAGCCCGCCGCCGCGGCGAGCAGCGCGACGCCGGCCAGGCTGAGCAGCGAGTACATCAAGAGATCGGCGAGGATTGTGCCGCGCTGCGTTGCGGCGCCGGCCTGGACACCGTTCTCATACAGTGCGGCGCACTGACTCAAGGCGATCGGATGATCCTGGGTCTGCGCCGCCGCGACGCACTTGCCGAGCGCTGCCTGGATCGCCGGCGGGATGCTGTTGACCGACTTGTCGTGAAGGGTGTGCGCGACCAGCACGTAGGTGATCAGTACCAGTGCCGCCCCGCCGAGGGTGAACAGCGACCCGTAGAGCAGTGTCAGCCGTGAGCGGGCGCTGAGATGGCTTGTCACAGCCGGTAGCCGACGCCGGTGACGGTCTCGATCATCGGCGGGTCGCCGAGTTTGCGGCGCAGCCGGCCGACGGTCACTGCCACGGTGTTGCTGAAGGGGTCGATGTGTGCGTCCCAGACGTGTTCGAGCAGCTCCTCGGCGCTAACCGTCGCGCCGCCCGCGCCGGCCAGGCACTCCAGCACACCGAACTCCTTGCGGGTGAGGGTCAGCGGGATGCCGGCGCGGCTCGCCCGGTGCCGCGCGCGATCGACCATCAGGTCACCGCGCTGCACGACCGCGGGAGAGCCAGGTCCGCGTCGCCCGAGGGCACGGACGCGCGCGATCAGCTCGGCGAAGGCGAACGGCTTGCCGAGGTAGTCGTCGGCACCTAGCTCGAGCCCGTCGACCCGATCCTCGACGCCGGCGGCCGCCGTGAGCATGAGGATGCGACTGGGCGACTCGTCGCGAACGAGCTGGCGGCAGATGCCGTCGCCGTGCACGGCAGGAAGGTCGCGGTCGAGGACGACGACGTCATAGGCGGTGCTGATCGTCGCTTCCAGGGCTGCCGCGCCGTCATAGACCACGTCGACGGCGAAACCGGCGTCGCGCAGGCCCTCGCCGATCCGGTTGGCCAGCGCGATGTGGTCCTCCACCACCAGCACCCGCACCTGTCCAGTGTGCGCCAGCGCGGATGAAATCCCGCTAACAAACGCTGTTCGGCTGGTGTCACGGGCGTGCTGTTAGACCGGAGGAGCCGAGCCCTCGGAGCACTTGATCGGAGCAGACGATGAAGACAAAGGCAGCGCGAAGCGCGGTCGTCCTTCTCGCCGCCGCCGCCATAGTCATGCTGGCAGCGGCGTGCAGCGGCAGCCCATCACCCAGAGCCTCATCGGATGCTGCGGGGTCAGCGACCTCCCGGTCGGACGTCGCCTTCTCGGCCTGCATGCGCTCACGCGGCGTGCCGGACTATCCCGATCCCACGACCATCGGAGGAGTGCCGATGCTGCCTAAGGGCAACGCGCAGCGTTTCGGGGTCAGTAGCTCGGCGTACAGCGCGGCGCAGCGAGCTTGCCAGCACCTGCTCCCGGCTACCGGCGGATCGCTTACCGCTAGCTCACTCCGGCAGTGCTACCTGGCCGGCGTCTGTCCGCAGGCCCTCGTGCAGCACGCGATGGACGCCGGGCGGCAGTTCGCCCAGTGCATGCGCTCCCACGGCGTGGCGGATTGGCCGGACCCGGCCATCGATTCTCAGGGGCGGCCTCTCTTCAACATCCAGGTGCCGCGCCCGGCTCCCGCGGCGACGAGCGCCGCGATCAGCGAGTGCTCGCGGTTGGATCCTTCCGGCTCGCTGCTGGCGTGGGGGTGATGAATCGTGAGTGACACGGTGTCGCGCGGCCGGGAGCCCGCCCAGCAAGCGGCGGGCCTGAAGACGGAAGCCGCGACAGCCGCGCGTCGCCGCCAGGGCGGCTGGGCGGCTGCGGGCACGGCAGTTTTGCTGGCAGCCGGTGCAGTGTCGGCGTGGCGGGCCGGGGCGTTCTCCGCACCGGCCGCTGCCGGGAACGGCCACGCACCATCGACGGCAACGGCGGTGGTAGCGCGCGAGGATCTGTCGGCGACGATGCCGGTGCCAGCGACGCTGGGGTATGCGGGGTCTTACACGGTGACCGCGCAGGGCGGGGGGACGCTGACCTGGCTGCCGCAGCCGGGGCAGGTGATCGCCCAGGGCCAGGTGCTGTTTAAGACGGGTAACGGGTCGCCGGTGCTGCTGCTGTACGGTTCCGTGCCGGACTGGCGGGCGATGTCGGCGGGAATTACCGGCGCGGACGTGGCCCAGCTCAATCACGACCTGGTGACGCTGGGGGATGCCGGCAGCGCAGCCGTCGCGGCGGCGGGCTGGGATTACTTCTCGGCGGAGACGGGCGCGGGGGTGCAGCTGCTCGAGGAGCATGCCGGCGTGTCAGCGCCTTCAGGCGACCTGTCACTGGGGCAGGTGGTGTTCGAGCCGGGGGCGATCCTGGTCGCCCAGGTGTCGGCGAGCCTCGGCGGGCCGGCTGCGGGGCCGGTGCTGCAAGGAACCTCCGATGAGCACGTGGTGACGATCGCCCTGGACACCTCGCAAGAGCCGGAGGTGAAGGCCGGGGATCAGGTGCGGGTGACCCTGCCCGACGGCTCGTCCACACCCGGCGTGGTGTCGCAGGTCGGCACGGTGGCGACCACGTCGACGTCGGGCGGGACCAGCACGACAACGATCCCGGTGACGGTGACGCTGACCGACCCGACTACGGCCGGCCGCCTGGACCAGGCGCCGGTGACGGTGTACATCACGACCGCCACGGCGCGCAATGTGCTTGCAGTGCCCGTCACTGCGCTGCTGGCCCGGCCCGGCGGGTACGACGTCGAAGTCGTCGGCCCGGCGAACACGCGGCGCTTTGTGCCGGTGACGGTCGGGCCAGTCTTTGATGACAGCTCCGGCATGGTGCAGGTTTCCGGGCCGCTGGCGTCCGGGCAGCGAGTCGTGGTGGGGTCGTCATGACCGCGCGCGCCCTGGAGCTGGCGAGCGTGTCGAAGGTGTATCCGGGGTCACCGCCGGTGCGTGCGCTCGAAGAGGTAAGCCTGGCGGTGACCGCCGGGGAGCTCGTGGCGGTGGTTGGCCCGTCGGGGTCGGGGAAGTCCACGCTGTTGCACTTGATGGGCACGCTGGACGTGCCGACGGCCGGCACAGTGCGCGTGACCGGGATTGACGTGGCTGGCATGACCGACCGGCAGCTGGCCGGGCTGCGGGCAGCCCGGATCGGGTTCGTGTTCCAGCAGTTCTTCCTTGCCGAGCACCAGACCGTGCTGGCGAACGTGGCGGACGGGCTGCTGTACGCGGGCATCCAGCGCGACCAGCGCCGGCGGCTCGCCACCGACGCGCTGGTCCGGGTCGGGCTCGCCCACCGGGCCACGGCGCGGCCGGTCCAGCTATCCGGCGGAGAGCGGCAGCGAGTCGCCATCGCCCGGGCGGTGGCCGGCCAGCCGCCGGTGCTGCTGGCCGACGAGCCGACCGGAAGCCTCGACTCGGGCACGGGCGCCGCCATCCTCGCGCTGCTCGACGAGCTCAACGCTCAGGGCACCACCGTCGTCATCATCACCCACGACCACGCGGTCGCCGCGCGGACGCGACGGCGGATCCAGACGCTTGACGGGCACATCGTGGCTGACGTCGTCGTCCCCGTTTCCGGCCGCGCTGGCGGCCCGTCATGACTGCCACGTCATCGGCCCCGACCGATCCGCCCGCGGTCCGGCTTCGGCCTGCTGACCTTGCAGGTCTGGCCAGCGTCGGGCTTCGTACCCGAAAGCTGCGTGCGGGGCTGTCCGGCCTGGGTATCGCGATCGGCGTCGCAGCGATCGTCGCCGTGCTGGGCCTGGCCGCCTCCTCCAAGGCGGTGCTGCTGAACGAGATCCAGGCGCTCGGCACCAACCTGCTGACCGTGGCCAACGGGCAGACCCTCACCGGCAGCACGGCCGAGCTGCCCATCGCGGCGCCCGGCATGATCGCCCGGCTGCCCGGCGTCACCCACGTCGAGGACACCGGCACCATCGACGGCATCAGTGCGTACCGAAGCCCGCTGGTCCCGCCGGTCGAAACCAACGCGCTCACCGTCGCTGCCGCCAGCCTGGGCCTGCCCGCCGTAGCCGGCACCTCCATCGCCGAGGGCAGCTATCTGAACGCCGCGACAGGCCGCGAGCCGGTCGCCGTGCTCGGCGCCCAGGCCGCCCAGCTCCTGGGCATCGACCGGATCCGGCCAGGAGAACGGATCTGGCTGTGCGGCAGCGCCGCCTGCCCGGCCGGCGGTCTCTGGTTCTATGTCACCGGCATCCTCAACCCGATCCCGGCCGCCTACGCTCCCGAGATCAACTCAGCGGTCCTGGTCGGCTTCCCCGCCGCCGAGCACTACCTCGGCCTCGACGGTCACCCGTCGGAGATCTACGTCCGCACCACCCCCGGAAATCCCGCCGTCACCACGCAGGTCGACAGCCTGCTCGGCGCGCAGGCCTGGCCGGAGAACCCCGGTTATGTGACCGTCTCCCAGCCATCCACCGCGCTGACCGCCCAGGCCGACGCTGAGGGCGCCCTCGACACCCTGTTCCTCGGCCTGGGGGCGGTCGCATTGCTCGTCGGCGCCATCGGCGTGGCCAACATCATGCTGATCTCGGTTCTGGAGCGCCGGTCGGAGATCGGGTTGCGTCGCGCTCTCGGTGCCACCAGAGGTCAGATCCGCGCCCAGTTCCTCGCCGAGGCAATCCTGCTAGCCGTGACGGGCGGTGTCACCGGCGTCGTCATCGGCGCCGCCGCCACCGCCGCCTACGCGCACGGCAAGCACTGGCCCGTCGTCGTCCCGTTCGAGGCCTGGGTCGGCGGCCTGGCCGCAGCCATCGTCATCGGCGCCCTCGCCGGCCTCCTGCCCGCCATCCGCGCCGCACGCCTGTCACCCACGCAGGCGCTCTGGAGCATCTGAGGAGACCACGATGAACGACAGCCTCATCCGAACCGCACCCGCCATCATCGCCACAGCCGCTCTCGCCCTGGTGGCAGCGGCGTGCGCCGGCAGTCAGCCCGGCGCCGGCAGCTCACCGCAAGCGGGAGGGTCGGCACTCGCGTACGCCAGCTGCGTGCGCTCCCACGGCGTGCCGGACTTCCCCGACCCGAACAGTGCCGGGCAGTTCGACAAGACCACCCTGCAGCACCTCTCGGCGAGCAACTCGCAGTACCAGACGGCGACCGAGGGGTGCGCGCACCTGCTGCCGGGTAGCGGCGGCGGGCCGACCGCTGCCGAGGTGCGGCAGGAGTGGACTGGCATGGCGAACTTCGCCCGGTGCATGCGCTCCCACGGCGAGCCCAGCTGGCCCGATCCCACCGCGTACCCTCCGGATCCCAGCCGGCCAACCTTCGAGCTGCCCGCCACCATTCAGCCGACGCCGCAGACCATCGCCAAGATGGACGTATGCCTGCGGCTGGTGCCCAATAACGCCACCGTGGGCCACATTGACAACGACAGCTGGCAGAGCGCGCAGCAGGCCATGGCCGGTCAGTGAGTCAGACGGTTTCCCAGCACCGACGCTGCAGCCGCCGCCCACGCGGGACGTATTCACGTCGGCTTACGTCTCGGCTGGCTGTGCCGCGGCGCGCTCCAGATTGGCGGCCGTCCGCTGCAGGGTGTCCGTGGTTCGGTAGTAGTCGTCTTGGGTCAGGCCGCTGAGGAATGTGGAGCGGAACACCTCATTCAGCTTCTCTTCGATCGCGGCGTGCCCGGCTTGGCCGGCTGCCGTAAGCCCGCAACGAGGATGAGACTGATCATGGTGTCGTCGTGATGAGACAACCGCGAAAGCCCAGCTCTGGCAAGATCAACATGTCACCGCATTTGAGAACCTACACAAGCGCTGTAGGGAGTCGATTTAGAAGAGCATTCGGCCTCGTACTTGAGCACCAAAATGAGCACTCGGCGGGGAAGGTGAGCAGTCGATCTCCGCAGCCGCTTTCGTTCAACTTCGGGTGGAGGTCTGGGGCAACTACGCACAGGTCCGCCAGGAGCGTGCGGACTCGAGCCTCGGAGGGCGGACCACCAAGGACGAGGATTAGTCACCGGCATGCCCGCTGCCCGCGGTGCAGCGCGACAACCGCCGTGCAGGATGTCATCTGGGACAATCGGGATCGTGGGATCTGGAGCGACGTTTGGTGCGGTGGCCGACGGCGTCGCTGGTCCTCGTGCGGACGGCGTGGTGGCTCGTCAGGCGCTGTTCGATCGGCTCCAGGGTTCGGCTCGGGTCACGGTGGTGTCCGCGGCTCCGGGCAGCGGCAAGACGGTGCTGCTGCGGTCATGGACAGGGCAGGCTGGCATGGCGGGGCGGGCGGCGTGGGTGGCGGGAGGCGATGAGCAGGCTCCGCAGCGGTTCTGGCTGTCAGTGGTGAGCGCGCTGGGGTCGACGGGTCCGGGCGCGGTGCTGGTGCAGGCGGTGTCGGGGGCACCCGATCTGGATGGATGGGCCATGGTCGAGCGCCTGCTGATGGACCTGGCACCGCTGGAGGACCGGGTCTGGCTGGTCGTCGATGATGTACACGAGCTCGGTCCGGAGGTGCTGCGCCAGCTTGAGTTGCTGGTGATGCGTGCACCGACGCAGCTGCGGTTCGTCCTAGCGTCCCGGCATGACGTGCGGCTGGGGCTGCACCGACTGCGACTGGAGGGCGAGCTGTCGGAGATCCATGCCCCTGACCTTCGGTTCAGCCTGGCTGAGACGCGGGAGCTGTTCGCGGCTGCAGGGGCGGATCTGCCGGAGGAAGCGGCAGAGCTGCTGCTTGAGCGGACTGAGGGGTGGGCGGCAGGCCTGAGGCTAGCGGCGCTGGCGATGGCCGGGAACCCGGCCAGGGGGCGTTTCGCCGAGGAGTTCTCCGGCAGTGAGCGGACAGTCGCGGAATACCTGCTGGCCGAGGTGCTGGAACGGCAGAACGACCAGGTGCGGCGGTTGCTGCTGCGCACGAGCGTGCTGGAACGGGTTAACGGGGAACTCGCAGACCTGCTGGCCGGGAGCAGCGGCGGAGAGCGGGTGCTGCAGGACCTAGAGCAGGCGAACGCATTCGTGGTCTCGATGGACGCCCGACGGTCCTGGTTCCGGTACCACCAGATGTTCGCCGACTTCCTGCAGCTGGAGCTGCGGCGGACGTGGCCGGATGAGGTCGCCGGGCTGCACAGGGCCGCCGCGAACTGGCTCGCCGGGCACGGTTACCCCGTGCCGGCGATCCGGCACGCCCAGGCCGCCCAGGATTGGGACCTGGCCGCCTGGTTGCTTGCCGATCACTGGCCGGGCCTTCATCTTGACGGGCAGGCCGCATCCGTTCATGAGCTGCTCGACGGGTTCCCCGCTGAGATGAGCGCGGCCGATGCAGGGCTCGCCGCGGTCGCTGCGGCGGACGAGCTGGTGTACGGCTCGGTGGAAACGGCGGAGCAGTACCTGAGAATGGCCGAGCGCGGATCGGTGCTGCTACCGGACTCCCGAGAGCGGCAGGCGCAGCTTCTGCTCGGGATTGCCCGCTTGCTGCTGGCCCGCCATCGCGGCGACCTGTCCGTGGTAGCCCGCGAGGCGACCAGGCTGCGGGCCCTAGCGGAGGCCGTGGAGGGGGTGCAGCCTCACTTGGGCGAGGACTTGCGCGCGCTGGCGCTGATCAACCTGGGCGCCGCCGAGCACTGGACAGCCAGGTTCGCAGAGGCCCGACGGCACCTGCAAGAGGGCC
>Ga0123356_10000766_pt1 | contig 35530 bp, 25 predicted proteins | sample TergutEmb28metaG_2_FD_92546 | JGI IMG/M metagenome (GOLD analysis project Ga0123356, IMG submission 92546) | Embiratermes neotenicus P3 segment gut microbial communities from Petit-Saut dam, French Guiana - Emb289 P3 | ecosystem: Host-associated > Arthropoda: Insects > Digestive system > Gut ...
TGACCCTACACTTGCAGGATATGATAATGCAAACTTCTTATATTCTATAGCTGATACATTTAAGGGTGATCCGGAAAACAATGTGTTTACAGTCACCGAATGGCTGACCTCCATATATAATGGAGAGCGCGACCCCAGTCTCAGTGAGTTTGATATGGACTTTACCACATATTGCCGTGATTTAAAAAATCAAAAGCAAATTGATGCAAACGAAGAAAAGCGCTTACTTGCAGATAGAAATGAGCATTTGAAATACGAAATGGAAAATGCTTTTCCGGTTGTTAACAGGGTCACTTTTGGAAACCCTTCACGGTTTTGCCCTGTTTTTTCAAGCCACAATTTGCTGCGTGATCCTGAAACCACTCTTATCACAGCTGCTAAGTTAAAAGAAGTTATCGATGAAGTCCGTGAAATTGATTTTTCAGCTTTTTATCGCGAGACACGTTTTTCGGATCAGAAAGCCGGTATTACTGATGAAACAATAAGTGTTGAAATAATTCCAAATTTCATTCTAATGCCAAATGTCGGCTTGAGGGGTTCAATGTGGCAGGAAATTGAAGGCAGACTTCGTACCACACCTGCGCGTATCTTCTTGCCGGTATTTCTCGAGGGTGATTTTAAACCCCTTGTTATACGGCTTATCGGAGATTTTCGTTGGGAAATGTGCCGTCGTGTTCAGGGCTCCCGTTGGAACGACCTTACCGACCCGTCACTTACCAGTTATTTCTGCGACTATCTGCAGTTTTATATGAATAACCGCAGCATAGCCATGCAGACTATGAATGAAATAAGAAACGAGCTTGGTGCTGCACGAAATAACTATAAAACGGTCTTTGTTCAAAATTATGTCATGTGGATTGTAAATGAATCTAAGGGTATGGCGCGGCTGAATAGTATTGCGCTTGGTATCTTAATGACTTTTTGTCCTTTTAATGCAACAATACGCGAGCAGCTGACAAAAAACATGCGTTATAATGAAGCTCTTACCCGTTTTGGTGCAAGGCGTCAGAAGCGGGCTCAGCGCTTGAATCTTTTGATTAAAAAGATCCAGCAGTCCGGCAAGACCTTGCCAAAGGAAATTTTGGACGAATTTGAATATTCAAAGCGTTAAAACCTAACGGCTTTAACACTTGGGGAGAAAATTAAATGTTATTTGAATATCAGCTTTCTACTCCAAAGGAGAATCTTTATAATATAACCTCGCAAGTGCGCGAAGCCATTACAAAAAGTGGAGTAACAAACGGTATTGCTGTGGTTTTTTGCTCTCATACTACAGCAGGTATTACAATAAATGAAAATGCCGACCCCGATGTTGTCTATGACCTTCTGCTCGGTCTTCAAAAAGCATTTCCCGACCGCACGGAGTTTCGCCATGGCGAGGGCAACAGCGCGGCGCATTTGAAAGCATCGGCTGTCGGAGCAAGCGAAGTGATTATTATCGAAAACGGTAAGCTGCTGCTCGGCACCTGGCAGGGTATTTATTTTTGCGAGTTTGACCCTCCGCGAAACCGCAAATTTTTTGTAAAGGTTATCTAAATCGGTACAAGGGGACGGTTCTACTGTACCTTTTTACCAGACTTTGAGAACAATTGCTTCCCAGGGGGAGAGAGTGCCGTCGAAGTCGATTCTTCCCATGTTTGAAGCGATAACTTTTCCTATGAGGTTGCTTTCAATCGGTGTGGTTGCCGGTTTACCTGACATGTTTAGGACGATTGCAAGCTGCTCGTCACCTTGTTTTGTCCGCGTAAATGACAGCACCTGTTTATTTGCATACACAGGAGCAAAGTCACCATATTTTAAAGTTTCGTTTGAAGCCCTTAGGGCTATCAATTCTTTATAATAATTGAGGATAGAGTCCTCTCTTTTTTTCTGTTCTTCGTAGTTTATCTCAATATAATTACTGTTTATTCCAAGCCATGGTTCACCTTTTGTAAATCCGGCACCAGGCTCGCTGCTCCATTGCATCGGTGTGCGTGCGTTATCCCGTGAGGCAGCGCTCAGCCATTTCCATCGCAGCTTAGCGGGAACCTTTAGTTTGCGCATAAGCTTATCGACACCTATTGTTTCAACATCGTTAAGCTGCGACAGACTTTTAAAATCAAAATTAGTCATTCCGATTTCCTGTCCTTGATAGATATATGGAGTGCCGCGCTGTGTGAGCAGCAGTGTTGCAAGCAGCTTTGCGCTGCGCTCCCAATAAAGTCCGTCATCACCGTAATGAGAAACTATACGCGGCTGGTCATGATTTTCAAGATAAAGTGCATTCCATTCAAGCCCTTGCTGCCACTTTGTCATAACTGCCAGGAGCTTTTTTGCGCTAAACTTTTTTGGTACGTATTTTTCTATTCTTCTGTCGACATTCAGATGGTCAAAATAAAACACCATGTCAAGCTCACGGCGGTCGGGATGGCTGAGTAACCATGCGTCACGAAGATTAACCATTGTTGCCTCGCCTACCGTAAAGCAGTCATATTTATCCAGGACATCGCGCCGCAGCTCTTGCAAAATCCTATGTGTACCTTCTTGTGTTAAATAATGCTCTCTGCCACGTATTGCAGGGCGGAACCTTCCATCCTCATAAGAGCTTTTGAATATTACGTTTATTACATCACAACGAAAGCCCGCAGCACCTTTTTTTAACCAAAAATGCATTATTTCTTTTATCTCTTTTATCACTTTCGGGTTGCGATAGTTAAGATCCGGTTGCTTTTCGTTAAAAAGATGCAGGTAGTATTCACCGCTTTTCGGGTCAAAAGTCCATGCGCTTCCCATAAAAAACGATGTCCAGTTGTTTGGCGGTTTACCCTCGGGATTTGGCTGCCTCCATACATAAAAATCACGATATTCACTGTCTTTTTCACGACTTCGCTTAAACCACTCATGTTCATCTGATGTGTGATTTATAACCAGGTCCATGATGACTTTTATATCGCGTTTCTCTGCCTCGGCAAAAAGCTGCTCCATATCTGCAATCGTGCCAAATTTCGGGTTGATATCACGGTAATCGCTGATATCATACCCGTTGTCGGCATCGGGTGATTTATAGACGGGGGAAAGCCAGATTATACCCACACCAAGCTCTTTTAGCTCATCTAAACGGGATATGATGCCCGGGATATCTCCAAAGCCATCACCGTTTGTGTCTTGAAAGCTGCGCGGGTATATCTGATAAACTACTCTTTCTTTCCACCATGTGCTCATAATAATATACTTAAATTAAAACGGGTTTTCTGTGGGATATGGCAAGCATCCCGGTTGATTGTAAGAAATTTTTGGTACTCCCAAATAAGTCAGCACGTCAAAGACTGCTTTGCCGACGTGTCCAAAAGCGACTGCGCCGTGGTGAGGGTAGCGGTCTGCAATCAGTACATGACGGTAGAACCTGCCCATTTCTTTAATTGCAAACACACCGATTCCGCCAAATGATTGTGTGGCAACCGGCAGTACTTCACCTTGTGCAATGTATGCTTTGAGCCCGCCTTCGGCTGTGCCTTGCAAACGGTAGAATGTAATTTCACCCGGTTTGATGTCGCCTTCAAGTGTGCCTCTTGAAATGTCCGGCTCTGTGTCCGGCTCAAGCAGGCGGCGCATAATTAACTGATATTTAATTTCACCCTTTGTTAAGCAGCAAATCGGAGTGTTGCCACAGTGAAAGCCCATAAATGTGTCTTTTAGTGTGTAATCAAATTTACCTTTAATACTCTTTTCATACATATCTGCGGGCACTGAGTTATTAATGTCAAGCAGTGTGACTGCGCCTTCTGTTATGCATGTTCCGATGTATTCCGACAATGCTCCGTAAATGTCAACCTCGCAGGAAACGGGGATGCCACGTGCTGCCATGCGGCTGTTTACATAGCATGGTACAAAACCGAATTCTGTTTGAAATGCCGGCCAGCATTTGTTTGCAAGCACTACAAACTCCTTGCAGCCTTTGTTTTTCTCTATAATGTCGAGCAGTGCAATTTCATATTGTGCCAGCTTCGGTAGTATACCGGGCATCTTATTTCCGTCACCAAGCTCTTTTTCCATATCAGCTATAACCGACGGGATTCTCGGGTCGTCCTTTTTCGCATGAAACTCGACAAGCAGGTCAAGCTCGGAGTTTTCTTGAATTTCAATGCCAAGGTTATAAAGCTGCTTTATCGGTGCGTTACATGCGAGGAAATCTTGCGGGCGCGGTCCGAAGCTTATAATCTTGAGCTTTGAGACTGCTATTATCGCACGGGCGACAGGTATAAATTCAACTATCATTTTTGCAATGTCGTTTGGAGTTCCAACGGGATATTCGGGGATATATGCTTTTAGGTTACGAAGCCCCAAGTTATATGAGCAGTTTAACATACCGCAATATGCATCTCCGCGTCCGTTTATAAGTTTATCAGAAGCATCCTCTGCTGCTGCGACAAACATTGTCGGACCGTCGAAGTTCTTAGCTATCAGTACTTCTGATGATTCAGGACCGAAGTTACCGAGAAATACAACAAGTGCATTTACTCCGGCTGCTTTTACATCTTCAACTGCTTTTAGCATGTCAACTTCATTTTCTACAGTAATTTTGCATTCATAGATATCACCCTTGTATGCTGCTGCCACTGCTCTGCGGCGCTCTGCCGAAAGCTCAACAGGGAAACAATCGCGTGATACTGATATTATGCCTGGTTTTACGACGGGGATGTTTTTCATGGTAGATGTCCTCCTGTATTTTCTTGAGAAATGTTATTGTCCGTAGTATGAGTCTTTGCCGTGTTTGCGCGAGTAATGTTTATCAAGCAGCTCCTGCTGCATTCTTTGCATATCGGGGTTTATTATTATATCATGCCATGCCATAAATGCAACCTCTTCAAGTACCACTGCGTTATGTACAGCATCTTTTGTGCTTACTCCCCAAACAAACGGGCCATGGCTATAGACAAGTGCTGCAGGGACTAAGTCGGGGTCAAGATCCTTAAAGCGCTCTACAATGACCTTTCCTGTTTCTTTTTCGTAGTCGCCTTTGATTTCATCAACGGTCATTTGTCGTGTGCATGGTATGTCTGTGCCGAAATAATCCGCATGTGTCGTTCCGTATGCCGGCAGGTCTCTGCCTGCTTGTGCAAAGATGGTTGCCCACCTGCTGTGTGTGTGGACTATTCCGCCTATGTTCGGAAATGCTTTGTATAGCTCGAGGTGTGTAAATGTGTCTGACGACGGGTGCAAGAATCCTTCTACAGTTTTGCCTGTTTCGAGTTCTATAACCACCATGTCTTCTGCTGCCATTCTTTCGTATTTTACTCCCGACGGTTTTATTACAACAAGTCCTTTTTCGCGGTCGATTCCCGAAGCATTACCCCATGTGAATGTGACCAAGTTGTGTTTTGGCAACAATGCGTTTGCTTGTAATACTTTTTCCTTTAAACTGTCTAACATTTTACTCCTCCTTGCTTCACTTGCTGTTTATATCGCTCCGCAAGCGGCTTTTTCCACTTCCAATGCTGCTTTGTAGCGCTCCAAATATTTTTCAAAGCCTTCTGTATCTTCGCGGACCGGGTCTATTGTACTAACCTTGGAATCTGCAAATATTTTGTTTTCAAGATAATCCTCAAGTGATTCGTTATCTTGCTTATTTACCGAGTAAGCTGCCAGGATTGCTATTCCCCATGCGCCGCCTTCTCCTGCGGAGTCCATCACAGCAATCGGTATGTTTAAAGCGCTTGCCATCAGTTTTTGCCCTACTACCGGTGTTTTAAATAAACCACCGTGCCCGAGCAGCTTTGTTACTGCAACTCCCTCTTCTTCTGTCAGTATGTTCATGCCGATTTTTAGTGTTGCCATAGATGATAGCAGTAAAGAGCGCATGAAATTCTCTATTGTAAATTTGCTGTTTGGTGTTCTGATAAATAGCGGCCTGCCGTCACTAAGTCCTGTCAGGTGTTCTCCGGACAGATAGTTTACCGATACTAATCCTCCGCAGTCTTTATCACCTTCAAGAGCGCTTTTGTATAAGCTGCCGTATAGTTCTGTTTTGTCGGAGGCTATACCCATTTTTTGCATTACCTCTGAAAAAAGGTTTATCCATGCATCCAAGTCTGCTGTACAGTTGTTGCAGTGTACCATTGCGACAGGCTTTCCTGTCGGTGTTGTAATCATGTCTATCTCGGGATGTGGTTTGTTAAGCTTTTGCTCAAGTACTAACATTGCAAAAACCGATGTTCCGGCTGAGATGTTGCCTGTTTTTGGTGTCAGTGCGTTTGTTGCTACCATTCCCGTGCCTGCATCGCCTTCCGGCGGGCAAAACGGTATGCCTTCTTTTATAAGTCCCGTCGGGTCAAGCAGCTTCGCTCCTTCTGCTGTCAAAAAGCCTGCGTTTTCTCCTGCCTGTAGTATTTTTGGCAAAATGTCCTTTAGCTTCCATAATACTTCATGCTCTTGTGCTATTATATCAAATTTGCGCATCATAACAGTATTATAATCATTTGTTGTGCTGTCTATCGGGAAGATGCCCGATGCTTCTCCAACGCCGACTACTTTTTTGCCTGTCAGTTTAAAATGAATATAACCCGCTAAGGTTGTCAGGTATTCAATTTCATCTATATGTGCTTCATTTGTAGTAACTGCACGGTGCAAATGTGCTATGCTCCAGCGCTGCGGTATGTAAAAGCCAAATGCTGCGGTGAGCTCCTTTGATGATTCTTCTGTTATTGTATTTCGCCATGTGCGAAACTCGGACAGCTGGCTGTCGTTTTTGTCAAAGACCAGGTAACCGTGCATCATGGCAGAAATTCCGATGCCGTTTATTTCGCCGAGAGGTTTTTTATGTTTACTGTTGTAGTCGGCAATAAGCTGTTTTATGCTCTCTCTTATTCCCTGCCAGGCTGTGTCAAGATGATATGTCCATATGCCGTGCTCGAAGCGGTTCTCCCAGTCATAGCCTCCCATGGCTAATGGCTTGCCGCTTTGGTCTATGGCTACGGCTTTTATGCGTGTTGAGCCAAGCTCAATGCCGAGATATACATTCATGCTGCACCTCTTTGATTAGTTTTTCATTCCTGTCATTACTATACCTTCTACAAGGTATCTTTGTCCAACAATATATATTATCAGACCGGGAATTATCGATAATACTGTTGCCATCATTGTCAGTGGCCAGTTCATATCATAGGAACCCGAAAATACTCTGAGCCCCATAGCAATTGTAGCCATATTTGCATCAGTTTGCAAGTAAATAGTTTGAGTCAGCAGATCGTTCCATATAAGCATAAAGATGAATATGCCAACGACCATAATTGCCGGTTTAATTGACGGTACTATTATTTGAAACAGTATACGAAGGCGTCCTGCGCCGTCTATCATTGCAGCCTCGTCAAGCTCTTTTGGAATTGTCATTATAAACTGGCGCATTAAGAATATATTAAATGCACCGCCGCCGCAAATCCACGGAATAATGAGCGGTAAAAAGGATTCGTTAAAGCCAAAAAAGTTCGTAAACATGATATACAGCGGAATAAGTGTGACCACAGAGGGTAGCATCATAGTCGCTATACATAGTCCAAAGACGAATTTTTTGAAGCGAAACCTGAGTCTGGCAAACGAAAATGCGCATAATATGGCTGTTGTTGTGCCAAGCAGTACAGACGGAACGATGATTATAAACGTGTTGCGAAGATAGGTGAAGTAGTGGAATGTCTGTAGTGCTTCTTTCAAATTTGAAAATGCCCAGCTTGGAGGAAGCAGTGACATTGACATTATTTCGCGCGGATGCATAAGTGCTGTGCGGATAATCCACCACAGCGGGAAAAGGACAACAGCTGCCAAGCCCAGCAGTACGCTAAAATACAGGATTGTTGAAATTCCTCTGTCGTTTTTATATACACCAACCAGGTAGATTATGGGGATGGAGAATAAAAGTAAAACTGTAAGGACAGAGGATATTGATTCAGGCAATGCGGGGGTGAAGATATGGAGTATTTCATAGCCAATTGCAGACACCGCAAGAAATAATAAAAGTACGAGCCCCAGCATACTTGTCACTCCAAAAATACCCAACATGCGGGATTTTTCCGGTGAGATGCTGTGTTTAAATCCAAAGAAGCCCGCTATTGCCAAAACAACCGACAGTATTATCAGGTATGTAAAAAATGATGATACTGTGCGACCGTCCGGCAAAAATTCATCAAGCTCAATATCGGCAAACATTTCTGTTGGCTCCATTGCATCTATGGCAGTACGCAAATTGTCATATGCCAGGTTTACCTGCTCTTGAGTGGATGCTCTGTCATTTAGTATACCCCTGGCAAAAATGAGCTGTGTTTGCAAATTATCCCACGACTCCTGTGTCCAAATCTGTTCGCCTTCAATGCTTCTGCTTATCGATCTGGCTTCTGTAACTGCGGCATCCAAATAAAATGTGTCTGTAAGCCCGACACCAAGCAGTCCCAGGATTCCAAATACCAGGCATATAACAGCTGCAAGAATCATAAGGCATCCTGCTACTTTAAGAAAAAGCTTTCCTTTTGCTTCTTTGACGGGATTTAGCTGTGTCATTTTGCGTCACCTCCTTCATAGAATAACCATGATTTTGAAGTTGCAAAAAGTATCGCTGTAAATATTCCGACAAGCGCAAAGAGCATAAATGAGATTGTTGCACCCAGTCCAAAGTTGGTTTGACTTATGCCCCTTGTGTATAGCTCATATGTTACAAAGCGGTATGAGGGATAAATAACTCCTGTTCCGCCTCCGCCTCCGCCTGCCATCATCAGTGAGGGGATAACAACCTGCATATGTGTAATTAGGCTCATAAGCATGTTGTAGAAAATAATCGGAGACATTACCGGCATGGTAATTTTCCAAAAACGGAGCCATGCACCCGCGCCGTCAATCTCTGCCGCTTCCAAATATGTTCTCGGTACATTATTTAAGCCTGCCATTTTTATTACTATGATGTTTCCGCTTGTCCACACTGCAATAACGGAAAGAGCGGGAATAATTGTAGCATCATTAAACAGGAAGTTGACACGTTCTCCGCCAAAGAGTGCTATAAAATTATTTATGACGCCAAAGTGCGGGTTGTACATTAGGCGAAAGACCATAAAAGAGCTGACAGCAGGGATTATAAACGGCAGATAAAACACTGTTCTGAAAAATGCTCTGCCCGGCATCTTGCGGTTTAGTAAAAGTGCTATTGTCATGGAGTAAACCATACCCATACCTACAGTTATAAATGCATATATAATTGTAACGGTAACCGAGTTCCAGAATGATGGGTCAATCATTATTCTTCTGTAATTACTCAGCCCGGTAAATTCCAAAGGAAATGGAAAGTTCCATTCAAAAAGAGATATCCCAAATACGGATAGAAGCGGGATATAGGTAATGAAGGTAAGCCCCAAAAATGCGGGTATCAAATATATTTTTGCGGCTCTGGCTTCTTCTCTGTCGGCACGTCCCGGACGATTGTCAAGCTTTGCGCTGCCGCGAAGAAGTAACATGCTCGCTATTATTGATATTATTGAAAACCATATAAATGAAAAGCCGTCAATAAAAAATGCAGTAAAAACAGCAATCAATATAACAAGCCAAAGGTCTATTTTACCCAACAGACCCAATAGGGCACCTTTTTCGGGTTTTTTCCCGTAGAGAATGCAAAGTATACCGATTATAAGACGGTATCCTGCAAAGACAAATAAAAATTTGAAAAAGAGCGGCAAAGCGCTCTCCGGTAATACGTTGCTGCGGGCTGCCGGTAGGTAGGTAATTTCCTGCGGCAGATAGGCTTGCATAAAGCTCAAGCCTGTGAGGGCAATTACTCCAATCGTTGTTGTAATCGCAGCAAACAGAAAAAATAAAACTCCCGTAGAAAGTAATAAATCGGGCTTGCCATGTACTTTCAAAGCATTTTCCGACTTTCTCATAAAATCATTCCTTTCCGAGATGCTTGGCAAATTACCTCACATTTGGCAGTCTCCTCCCCAACAGAATGTTTTACTTTCTGTCGGGGAGGAATAACCAAATCAGTTAAAATGCGTTAAAACGATTTTGTGTTTCAGGTATGTGACTTAGTCGATACCTAAAGCTGCTTTCATTGCAGGCACTGCTTCTGACAGAGCATCTTGTGCCGGTTTTGCACCGGACCAGATTTGTGCTACTGCGGTTCCAAGCTCACCCAGGAACGGGTCAGCGCCCGGTACCCAATACCAGAATGTTGATTGCGCACTTGTTGTAGTGTACTCAATAACAGCGCTGCGATAATCATCAAACGGTGGGTGGTTTGGTGTTTCTGCCCATTCACGCATCAGAGTTTCGTCTTGATAGTATTTTTCGAAAATAGGCATCCAAATACCTGCATGGATAAGCTCGGGAGCGCCGTTTGCTGCATACCAGGCAAGCCATGTTTTTGCTTCTGCAGGATGCTTGGTGCCGTCATATATAACAGCAAGACCACCTGTTGCGATAGTGACGTTGCCTTTATCCATACTCGGCAGTACACCAACACTGTAGTTGAGTCCTTCATCTTCTCTCAAACCGCTGAGCCAAACGCCTATTGCCCACTGACCGTTAAAGCCCATTGCAACCGGGACATCGTTGTTTGGATTAAACCATGCGTCCATTCCATACTCAAATGTGCCGTATTGCGGTGAGACACCATGTACAAGGTGCAGGTCTGCAATTCTTTGGAAGGCTGCTGCTGATTCCGGCTTGTCGATGATAATGTTTTGCCAATCGGGTTCCGGACCGAAGAAGCCGCCGCCGTTTGCAAGTGCAAAGGCTTCAATCATCCACGGGTCTTGCTCCGGATAGATGCCCCATTGTGCTACATTGTTACGGTCAAAGTCGGCATCATGTGCGTTACGTCCGCTTGTGTCAAGGGTCAGGGATTTTGCTGCGTCAACAAAAGCATCCCAGGTCCAAGCTGTGGCAGCTGTTTTTGGCGGGTATGCAACACCTGCGGCATCAAACAAATCAGTGTTATAGTATAAAAGTATAACTTCGTTTGCTGATGAAATGCCTACAGTCTGACCTTCCCAGCGGAATTTCATGATATCAAGGACTTTGTCTGAATGCATTCCTTCCGGGTTTCCTAAGAAGCCTGCTCTTGCCCAGTCAAGAACCATTTGCTCCGAGAGGAAGCCTGTGTCTGGAAGATTACCTGCAAGTGCGCGGGCTGCGAGGATAGCTTCAATGTCGGCACGGTCTACAGGCTCAGGAATAACCTTAATGCCGGGGTGCTCGGCATTAAACTGGTCAATAACACCTGTCACTGTTGCTATCTCGTCATCATTACCCCAAAACATGTAGGTAATTTCTACGGGATTGTCGGGATCTCCGCCTCCTGCGGGAGGAGAGTCGCTACCACCTGATGGTTTTTCGTCTCCGTTACATGCAGCTATCATGCCAAATAACATAACTGCCATGCAAAGAAGAGCAATGATTTTGCTTACTTTTTTCATAATGATATCCTTTCTCTTTTTGTTGTTTTCTTTCTATGTTTAACCTAATTTTGCTACCTCATATAACAATTTTAGGATTAACACCGTAGTTTATGTGCTTAGGTCAGTACTTCACTTCTGTTTTCTTTCCGGGGTCGGCTGCCGCTTCTTTTCCGTTTACTTTAAAGAGTATTTCAGCTCCGGAGAGATTTTCAAGACATAACTTGTTTTTTAATACTTCAACAGCAACATGCTGCTTTTTCCAGATAACCTGAAATGAAATCTTGTCTATTTGCTCCGGCATACATGGGCAAAACGTTAAGGTTTCCGCTCCGAGTGCGTTTACCATACCTGCAAATCCGTGTACAATTTCCTGCCACATACCGCCTACGTTTGCAAAATGTATACCTTCTGCCGCTCTGGGTCTGACACCAAAATCAATGTCTATGGATTTTAACCAGTTTTCATATGCAAGGTCGGAGCGGTCCATACCCGATGCCACTATTACATTGTGACATATTGAGTTTGACGAATCGTGAATCGTAAACGGGTTATAATATTCAAAAGATGCGGTTTTTTCTTCTTTTGTAAAAGCCTCAGTGTAAAGGCCCATTAGTGCGATAACATCGGATTGCTTGAGGCATTTGGCGCGGTAGCGCAGCTCTTGTGTGGTATAAAAACCAAACAGTTCGTTTTTATCCTTCCACAGACCTTCGATATCAATTTCGCAAAATGCTGTGTCAAAGTCGTCACATTGCCATATTATATTTCTTTCTTCATCCTTGGGAATCGGCAGTCCGTCTGCTATCTCATTAAAGAGCTTGAACTCTTTTTCGTCAAAATTTATCTTTTCACAAAGCTCCTTATAAATTTGCGGCTCATCGTTTTTGCACATTGCTGCGACGATAGAAGCAAGTCTGAGGTTCTCACGGACTACAAAGTTGGTGTAGGCATTGTTGTTTGTAATAGGTTTGTATTCATCGGGTCCCATTACACCAAGTATATGCCATCCCGGACGTCCTTTTAGTTTGTTAACACGAGTTGTCCAGTATCGTGATGTTTCAAGGATAATTTCAAGTCCGTACTTATACAGATAATCCTTATCCAGAGTGTTTAAGTAGTAATGCCACAGTCCTACAACAATGTCGGCAGTTATGTGGATTTCATGGTCGGCATATTCAAAGAGCGAACAAACCTCGTCACCATAACGGTCTGTCTGCCATGGATATCTTGCTCCGATGTAATTGTGAGCTTTTGCACTGCGCCTTGCTCCGTCCAATATATTGTATCGGAACAGCCCTGTCATTTTTGCGAGAATCGGCTGTGTGTATATATAAAACGGCTGGAAGAAAATTTCCATATCCCAGCAAACCGAGCCGAGGTACATCTCGCTTGTTGAGCCTTTTGCGCAGTTGAGCGCGCGGGGGTCTGTGGAACGGGCGCGTAGCAGATGGTATACAGACTGGCGGATTGCGCGCTGAGAGTTGTAGCCGTCCGGATCGTTTGAGTCTATTTGAATGTCCGAGACTTCCCAGTTATGTGCCCAACACATTTTATGGTTTTCATGAAGTGCTTTGCCACCTTTGCTAATGTCGTAGTTTATCATTTTTATGCTCTCGTCGAGCAGGTCTTCTTTATTAAAGTACATGTCCGATGCCTGAATCGAAACCTTGAGTGCGCGAGCCTCTTCGTTTTCACTAAGCTTAAAGGAAAGGTTTGATTCTACACGGCGGTCCTTACACAAAACTGTGTGAATGTCCTCTTTGTTACAAACAAGGCGGCCGGCGGTGATTATGCGGTCGCCGAGATTGCCTTGTACATCCGAATATATAATTCTGTCTGCTGCAAATCCTATTGCGCGGTTTATAAACTTGTCATAACCGTTTGTGCGGGTGTCGTTATCAATGTAGTTTCGCAGGCTTATCTCTGTGTTTCCTGCAAGTGCTTTAATGTCAAGCTGTTGGACACACATAAACTTGTCGTCCGGATTCATAAATCGGGTAAATAGCAGGTTTAGTTTCTTTCCTTTTTTAGTTTCCCATATAAATGTTCTGTATAAGGTAGCTTCCTTCATGTCAAGCCAGCGCCGGTATCCTGTGATTTTCCCGGTTTCCATATCGAGCCGCTCGCCGTCTGCATAGACCTCCAAGCCGAGCATGTAAGGCAGGTTGATTACACCCACGTTCCAAAAAGGATGCTCTCCCTGTACAAGTGGTATAAATGTTCCCCACCGGCTTTTATTAGTCGGAACAACCTCAAGCGAAACATTCATAGCCTTACGGTCATACGAAAAATTCTGCCAATCATCGTAAAAGCCTTCGTCAAAGCTTGAGCGCGTGGTTAAAAAGCCTGTGCCCAAAGCCATTACAGACTCGTTATGACGGACACGTGAGATGTCAAACACTTCTTCGATTACGCACCAGTTTGGATCTATTTCAAATTTGTCTATGTACATAGTTACCCCGTTATGAATGCTTTTCTTCCATACGTTTATACACTTCTTCCAGTGTACCTTTAAATGGGCCATAGGTCTCCATTTTTATGGATACCAGAGCAGCAGCAAATTTGAGTGACTCTTCAACATCGTGATTTAATCTCCGGCTTTGATAGGCTGCAAAGGTTGTATCACCGCGCCCCGTGCGCCCTATAACACTGTTGTTTGAAAACTTTTCAAAGTAGCTTTTTCCGTCTTTTCTTGCAAGCACTCCGTCCGACCTTGTTATAACTACCTCCGGGCAGCCCCAGCCGTTTACTATTTGCGCAGCCATTTCAAGATCCTCCGTGCCTGTCAAAACACGGGCTTCTACGATATCAAGCTTTATCATGTCCATTTTTGATGCAATTTCTTTTTTATCTTTTACATCGCCAAAGTTGATTTCATTTGTTACAGGTGTTATCTGGCGGACAAAACTCTGCATGTCTGTTGACAGACGGTATCCGCGTGCTTTGAGCCCATCGATGAGCGCCATGTCAAATTCTGAATCTGATATTCCGCCCAGGTGATAATACTCGGATTGCAGCTCGGGAATGTCTTCTATTTTTATAAGTCCTGCCGTTCTTACAAGAGTGATGTCGCGCTCGTCTACATTTTCAGACTTGTGTAATACCCGTGAATATGTTGTAACTTCTGACGGAATAATAAAGACATCTACTCCCAGGTCCTTCATAGGTTGTGTAATAGCTTCTTCGTCAATCGACATTTTTACAACTGCAGCGGTTTTAATGCCGACTCTCGCAGTCACCATAGCCCCGCAGAGAACAGCACTGCCCGGTGCCACTATTTTGTCCTCACCAAAAGGTGTGACCTCGTCATAACACATGTGACCTATGAATGTGATATCGTACTTGCTCATTAACTTACCTCATATACTAATTATTTAGAGTTTCCTCAAGCAAGGGGCGTATCTCCCCGATAATTTGCGCAACTGTTTTTGTACCGTCGGTTGCATCTATTAGTGCCGAAATCAATATTTTATCCAACTGATCAACATTTGGTGTGTAATACCATGCTGCAGGATAGGTAACTGTATCATTTATGGCAACCTCTGCTATTGCAGTTCTGAAAGCAGATGCCGGAAGTCTTGCACGGACTTCCACATCGTCAATCCATCTTCTGAGCAGCGCTTCGTCTGTATACCAGTTCACCCTGTTCGGCATCCAGAAACCCGCCTCAATTTGTCCAAAGTTTGACTCCGGATTGGAATACCATCTTAAAAATTCCGCTGCCGCTTCAGGATGCTTTGACTCTGCAAATATGCCAACAGCACCGCCGGTTGCAATGTTTGCATGCTGCTTCATATACGGTAGTATTCCCACACCATAATTTATTTCGTTAAACGCAGAGAAGCCTGCTACCCATTGACCGTCTGTACACATAGCAACATTACCCATACCTACTGATTCAAAATAGCCATTATCCTGCTGCGCTGAGTTATGAGGTGCTACATTATGTACAAGGTGCAGGTCATATACTTTTTGCATTGCTTCTATTGCAGCAGCATCAAAAACGACGGATTTTCCGTCTTGTGAATACCAACTGCCTCCGTTTGACAGAGCCCAAACTTCCATTTGCCATGCCCACTGATTGACATAAGCTCCGTACTGTACAATGTTGTCCTTGTCAAAGCCGGGGTCATTTGGTGTTTTTCCGTCGGCATCAAATGTCAGCTGCTTTGCTACTTCAATAAACTCGTCCCAGGTCCATGCTGTTTCGAGGGTAGTCGGAGGATAGGCTATACCTGCCTCATCAAACAAATCTCTGTTAAACCAAAGAGCCAGAACCTCACTCGCTATAGAGAATGTAATAATATTACCGTCATCTTTAAATGTAATAACATCCTTTGGTCTGATTGCCTGCCCTGCATAAATGTCAAACGGAGTTAGTATATTTTCATTTGCCCATCTGATTGTGTCACGTTCATTAACCATTCCGCAGTCGGGCATATTACCCCCTCCGGACATTGAAAGAATTTCCTCACCATACAGGTGGTTAGGAATTTGCATCGGTGTTACATGGATTCTGTCTTGTGCGTTGTTGTAAACATCAAGAATTGCTTTTGTTGATTCGAGCTCCGAAGCATCCCCCCAGAAAGAAAACGTGAGCTCTATAACATCACATGTGCATACATATGGCTTTTCTCCACATGCACCAAGCAGCGAAAGTAAAATAGTTGTCATACAGAAAAGTGCTATGATTTTAATGATTTTTTTCATATTAATGACCATTCCCTAACAATATTATTATGCGCAAATTACTTGAGCTTATAATAACACATGTGACTTATGTTTGTAACCGTCTCGCGCAAAATAAGATTACCCGGAATTACAATACTGCGCTTGTTTAGGTTTTCACCTGTGCCGTTTAACTTCTCTATCGTAAGCTGTGCCGCTGCAAATCCTATTGTCCGCAGGTCTATCTCTACTGTTGTCAGTTTTGGCGAAACATAGTCGGAGACATCACGGTTATCGAACCCTACGATTGAAATATCCTCCGGTATACGCAGCTTTGCTTCTCTTATTGCATCCATAGCACCGACTGCCATTAAATCGTTCATTGCTATGACAACTGTCGGGCGGCAGCTGTTTTGGTTTTTTAGCAGGTCTTTCATACATGAGTATCCCGAGCTTCGTTGCCAGTCACCATTTCTGATAAGCTCAGTATTTGGTGTGATACCGGCTTCGGTTAATGCTTTGTTTATACCCTTAAGACGCCCTTGTGCAGGTGGTGTATGACTAAGACCTGTAATAACAGCTATATGCTTGTGACCGTTCTTTATTACGTGACGCGTCAGCTCTGCAGCAGCATCTTCGTTTTCGTATGTGACCGAGCAGGCATGTAAATCGTTTGATGTTGAGTATGCAATTACGACCGGCTTGTTCATATCTGTTATGATGCCCGATATGTCTCTGTCAAACATTCCCACATATATAACTGCATCAACCTTTGCGCCAAAAACTAAAAATGAGAGGGCTTGGTTGATTTTATCTTTTTGATGTATAACCTGATCGTATTTATTGTATAAGCTGTCGAGCATCCGAAGGTCGCTGAGCAGTATATTGTAGTCTGTTTGCTCGACATAGTCGGATATGCCACCGATGATTTTTGCCGAAGGAAACGCTAAAATATCCTCCATCAGAACACCGATTGTGTTCGTTTTTTTTGTGCGTAGACTCTTAGCAACACGATTCGGTTGATAGTTTGTTTTTGCTATCACATCAAGGATTCTGCGCTCTTTATCCGGTTTTACCTGCCTTGTGCCGTTAATTACATATGATACTGTAGCTGTAGAAACACCGGCTTCATATGCTATGTCTTTAATTGTAATTATCTTCACCCCCGTGAATCATTCTGGCGGTATAATCTAATCGTTTAGATTTGATTAGATTATACCGCCTGATTAATGTGCTTGTCAACATAATATTAGTATGGTCTGTTATCGTAAGCTTCCTTAACGGCATTTAACATGTTTCTGGAATAAGATTGTGATGTATTTGTGTTTGATGCAGAGTCTTTAAACCATAAGCAAAAATGTCCGTTTATGCCGTTATCACGAATAGTAGAGACATCGTGGGGCATGCCGTTAAGCGCTGCTGCAAAGGTTCGGCTTCCTACAGTCACCCAGACAGGTCTCGGTGACCATGACCACACACCGTTACGTGTGCGCAGCATAGCATCTGAGTCATCTCTGGTAGGCGGCTCAACGTCTGCGTGTACACTTTTTGAAAAAACTCTGATGTTAAATGATATGCCTGTATGTACATCAACTACACGCAGATTTGTTCCTGTCGGCAGGATGCTTTTTACATCAGACCAGCTAATGTGTTCAACACTACCGCCTGTCAGCAGGTCAGATCTGATATAACCGGAGGTACTTCCTACTCTGACTCTTGACCAGCCGTCTGATTGGTTTTCCAATATATCAACACTTGTGTTTGCTTCAAGTGTCCTGAGTATAGCTGTTGTTGTAGAAGGGCCTGCTCTGAGATTGACCCTGATTAGTGTTTTTATCGTGGCAATTGCTTGTTCTGCCGCAGAGGCTGAGAGCAGACTTGTTTTAATATAACCGTTTGTCCCGTTGTGACTGACCTTTGACCAGCCATTTGATTCATTTGCCAAAACATCAACTGTTGCGCCTTGTGCCAGGGTTTTAAGTATACTCGAAGATGCCGAAGCGCTCGCACGTAAGTTAACGGCACTTACTGTCCGCATTACCTGTGAGCCTTGTTGCGACGGCGATGATGTCAGCATATCGGCTCTGATATGACCGATTGTTCCGCTGTGGCTGACATTATACCAGCCGTTTGATTCGCCCAAAACATCAACAGGTGTGCTTTTTGGCAAAGTTTTTAGTATGTTTGATGAAGTTGATGCGCTTGCACGCAGGTTGACATTACCTATAGTATAAAGAATTTGTGACGACTGTGTTGCTGTTGTTGATGTCAACAAGTCCGATCTTATGTATCCGTTTGTGCCGTTGTGAACAACCTTTGACCAGCCGTTTGATTCATTTGCCAAAACATCAACTGATGTGTTTTTTGCCAGTGTTCTTATTATGCTTGATGTTGTAGACGCACCGGAGCGCAGATTGACACTGTTAACTGTTTTTAGTGTAGCTATAACTGTGCCTGAGGCAGGAGTATCTCCGGTAGCAGGTGTGTCTCCCGCGACAGGTGTGTCTCCTCCACCCGATGGTGGTGTCCCTGCCGAGATGCCTGTATATCTCAGAAAGTCAGACCTTATAAACCCTGTTGTATCTCCTACAGTAACCTTTGACCAGCCTGCAGGATCATGTTCAATAACTTCAACATTTGTTCCCGCACTGACTGTCCTCAGCGATCCGGCATTTGAGGACGGGGATGACCTCATATTAACTCCGGTAGTCGCACGAAAAGTAGCCGGCAGATCACCAGAGGGAACCCTGAGAAAATCCGATCTTATATAACCTACTGTGCTGCCTACCTGCACCTTAGACCATCCGGCAGGGTCATGCTCAAGTATTTCGACATTAGTTCCGGCACTGACTGTCCTCAGTGACCCGGCTGACGAATCGGGGCTTGACCTGAGGTTAACACCTGTTGTCGTACGAAGTGCACCTGTTGCCAGTGCTGTCTGTGACATACTGAACATCAGGCATATAATGATTACAAGAAATGTTATTTTTTTTATCTTGTTATTCACTATCTTTTCCCCTACGTACTCTTGTGTTTACAACATTTGCGCCGTCTTGTGATATGGGAAGTCTAACAGATTATACTCAAAATGTCAACCCCAAATTGTTTCCATTTTGTAATTATTTTGTAACTTTTGGGTGGTTATTACTATAAACCTACATTTTCTTTACATGCTTACGTAACTGTGTTATGATTTCGTCTTGTTACACAGGATGTTGAGAAAGGTTTTTTATGCCAAAGCTCCCAATTGTACAAGCTCTAAAAGAACTCGAAGGAAATCCGCGATTGTGCATAATCACGGAGCCTTTGTGGGTTATACCCTATAACTTATATACACCTTTTGTTTCTGTTTATATGGCGGCTCTGTTTTTGAGCGACCGCCAAATCGGACTTGTGGCATCTGTTTTTATGCTCTTTCGTGCTATTGCCTCTTTTTTTGGCGGTGCAATAACAGATAAATTGGGGCGCAAGCTGACAACCTTTATTTTTGATATGCTCTCCTGGTCTGTTCCATGTCTGCTTTGGGCTTTTTCTCAAAATTTCTGGTGGTTTGTGGTTGCAGCATCATTTAATGGTTTGATGCAAATAACAGACAACTCGTGGACATGTCTGCTTGTTGAGGACATAAAAAAAGGAACCATGGTAAAGGTTTACTCGCTGCTTCATATGATTGGTCAGCTTGCTGTTATTTTTGCTCCGCTCGCTGTGCTGCTTGTAAACAGGCTTACTATTGTTCCCGCTATGCGTATTTTATACTTTATAACATTTATATCTATGACCGTTAAGTTTGTCATACTATATATCTATTGTGACGAGACTGAGGTTGGTAAAACCCGGATGCGCGAAACGCAAGGTATGTCTTTATGGAAGATTATGAGTGGCTATGGAGAAATTTTCCGCAAGATTTTTTCATCCCAAGCTATGGTTCTGGCATTGCTGCTTACAACTATTATTAATATAATCGCTATGATTACCGGCAGTTTCTTTGGTTTGTATGTCACGGGTACACTACTCATACCTAAACAGTTTTTGGCTTATTTCCCGATTTTACGTTCGCTTGTTATAGCCTTTTTTCTTATAGTTATCCAGCCGAAGCTTGAGCGTTTCGGGTTTAGATATCCCATGCTTGCCGGTCTGCTTGTTTATTTGATTAGTGTCTTCATTTTAATTTTTACACCTGTTAAATCAGTTTATATATTGGTGTTGTCTGTATTTTTGGATGCTGTCGCATTTAGCCTGGTAATGCCACGCAACGATTCTCTCACGCAGCTGCTCATTGACCCTGTGGAAAGAGCACGTATAAGAGGTCTTATGATGGTTGTTGTGCTTGGCTTTACCATTCCGTTTGGTTACATCGCCGGCTGGCTTTCGGATATTGACCGGCGTTTACCTTTTATCCTTTGCACAGGATTTTTTGTAATTCTCATGGCAATAATAGCGGTTAACAAAAACCGCCTCGATGCTATAAAAAAGGAGCAGGAAATACAATCACTCGGCTGAGATAATGTACCTGTACACGGGCTGGCCGCCCGGGATTTGCATCACTTCAGCTTCGGGCGAACTTGCTTTTAGGATATTGCTTACAATTTCGACTTCCGCCTCCTCGGCATCTTCTCCTGTATATATCGTTATAAACTCAGGGGTGTAACCGTTAAGTGCTTCGGCAACAATGCCCATAACAGAATCAAAGTCAGCTCCGCTTGCAGCAAGCACATTGTCTATTAGTGCAATGTGTTCTCCTTTTTTTATCTTTGTTCCATCAAACACAGAGTTTCGTGCCGCTGTTGTTATTTGTGCGGAATGAATTTTCTGTGCTGCTTGCGCCATAAGAGCTACCATTTCATTTACGTCAGTGATACCGTCAATGGCAAGCATAGCTGCAACTCCTTGCGGTATGCTCCTTGTCGGTATTACTATGACATGCTTATCTGTCAGTGGTATACACTGCTCGGCAGCCATGATTATATTCTTATTATTTGGCATTACAAAGACTGTATTTGACGGGGTCTTTGCTATCTTTTCCAAAATATCCTCAGTTGACGGATTCATTGTTTGGCCACCAACAATTATACCGTCTACTCCGAGGTCGCGGAAAATTGCTTCAATCCCTGCGCCCGAACATACTGTTACAAAACCAAATTCCTTCATATCTTCAGGCTTGAGTGGTTCTTCACTTACATGCTCACCTGCAGCAACAGCTTCCGAATGCTGCTCTCTCATATTTTCAATTTTTATGGAAAGCAGCTGTCCATAAGACAAAGCTTCCGTAAGCACAATACCGGGGTCGTTAGTATGTACATGTACTTTAATTATCTCTTCGTCGTCTACTACAACGACCGAATCGCCGCGTACATCAAGAAAATCGCGCAGGCGGTTTGTTTTGTTTTTGTTTTTCCGCTCTATCATAAACTCTGTACAGTAGGCAAACTTGATATCCTCAGCCGAATACTGTGCAAAATCAGCTTTTCCTGTGTCTGCAGCACTTGTTGTTACTTTCTCCAGCATCTCCCCGCGTATAGCCTTAAGCATGCCGTCAAGTATGTACAAATATCCTTTTGCTCCCGCATCTATGACACCGGCTTTCTTTAAGACAGGGTTTTGATATATAGTGTCTGCAAGCGCAACATATCCTATCTCCAAGGCTTTTTCAATAACCTTTTCTATATCGCTTTCTGCTTCAGCTGCCTTTGCAGCAGCATTTGATGCCAGTCTCGACACTGTCAGTATCGTACCCTCTGCCGGCTTCATAACTGCTTTATATGCAGACTCAACTCCGGCAATAAGTGCATTTGCAAGCTGAATCGAGTCGGCTTCGTCTACCTCCTTAAGGTTTCGGGAGAACCCGCGAAAAAGCAGCGACAGGATAACACCTGAGTTACCTCTGGCCCCGCGCAAAAGTGCGCTGGCGGTTACATCAGCTACATGCGACAGTGTGCCCGGGGTCATACTTGAGAGCACCGTTTCTGCTGCAGATATAGTAAGACTCATGTTTGTGCCTGTATCTCCGTCCGGCACAGGGAATACGTTGAGGTCGTTTATTTCCTGCTTATTAATTTCTATTGCGGCGGCTGCATTGATTACCATATTCTTAAACAGCTCACCGGTTATGTATTCAGTCACCGGGTATCCTCCTTTTAGCCCAAGAGCATCGAATCAACGAAGATATCAATGCGTTTTATTTCAACACCTGTGCCTTTTGATACTTTATAGCGCACTTCATCCTTAATGCTCTCGCAAACAACAGGGATATTTACTCCCCTGTCGACTGCAATGTGCAGCTCGATGGATATAGTGTTATCATTGTTGTAAGTAATATGTACACCCTTTCCCTTATACTCGGGTTTTAGCAGATGTACAAAGCCGTCGGTTACCGAGCGCACTGTCATACCCTTAACTCCAAAGCAATTAGTGGCTGCGTCTCCCGTGAGGTTTGTAAATACCTCGCTGGATATTGAAATATACCCTTGTTTATTATGAAGTTTTATCATGTGCCCCTCCATTTCTTTAGGTGGTATGTTAACATACTTTTACATTTTTGTAAAATTGCGTAAGCCTCAAGATGCATTTATTTTATCTCTTACAAAGTCATCAACAGTGTTTAAAGCATCCCTTAGCTTGGCTGCATCTTTTCCTCCGCCCATAGCAAACTCGGGTTTGCCGCCACCGGAGCCTCCGCAGATTTTTGTAACCTCGCGTATGAGTTCTCCGGCTTTTATGCCTTTTTCTATTGCCGTTTTTCCACAAGCTGCCATAATTGTTATCTTATCGTCTTTTACAGCTGCGAGAACGGCAACAACACCGGCTTCCCACTCACGAAGAGTATCTTCTATATGCCGCAGCTTATCTATATCATAAGCTACATTTTCAATAATTGCAGTTATAACCTTCAGCCCGTTTATGTTTCTCGCTTCGCTCAAAATCCGCTTGGCTTCGTCATCTGCCTCTTTGGACTGTGCAGATTCGAGCTTGCTGCGCAGCTCACGGACTACTGTTATATTTTGCTCCAGCTTTCCGTGCAGTTCTTCCGGATTTCCCGCTTTCATCATTAAAGCAAGGTCGGACAAATGTTTTCGGGATGTGTAAAGTAGTTCCAGTGTTTTAAGTCCTGTTATTGCTTCTATTCTTCGCACACCGGATGCAATAGATGACTCTGTGAGAATTGTAAATGAGCCTATCTGTGCCGTGTTTTTAAGGTGTGTGCCTCCGCAAAACTCAACACTGTCGCCCATAGACACGACCCTGACAATATCTCCATATTTCTCGCCAAAAAGTGCAGCCGCTCCAAGTTTTTTAGCTTCGGCAATAGGCATTTGTTTTACTGTGACATGATGCCCTGCCAGTATCGCTTCGTTTACAATTCTCTCGATATCTGCAATTTCTTCTTTTGTGAGTGCAGAAAAATGGGTAAAGTCAAATCTGAGTTTATCCGGCTCTACAAGAGAACCTGCCTGATTTACATGGTCACCAAGCACTTGGCGGAGTGTTTCGTGCATCAGGTGCGCCGCTGTGTGCGCGCGCATTATAGCCTGACGTCTTGGTGTATCTATTTTTTCATTTACATAGTCATCTACAGATATTTCTCCCGAGCGCATCTTTCCATAATGCAAATATTTCTCGCTCTTGTCTACCTGAACATTTGTAACATCAAAAACAGCATTGTCATTTATAAGCATCCCTATATCGGATGCCTGCCCACCCTTTTCAGCATAAAACGGGGTAGAATTTAAAATAATAATGCCTTCGTCACCTTCGCGGATAGATGCACATATTTCATCTTGTACAACAATAGCCAGCACTTTTACTTTAAAACTCTTCTTTTCATAATCTACTCTTTCAAAATAGTTATAACCGATAAACTCTGTTGGTGTATTATCCAGTCCCAAATCCAGCCCCGCCCATGCCAAATCGCCGAGAGCTTCTCTGGCTTTTCTTGCACGGATACGCTGCTCTTCCATTTGTTTGTCAAACGACTGTGTATCAACTGTTAAACCTTGCTCAGATAGTATGTCAACAGTTAAATCAAGCGGGAAGCCATAAGTATCATATAGCTTAAATGCATCTTCTCCGGATAGTGTACCTTGTTTGTTTGCTTTCAACGTGTCAATTAAACCACCGAGCATTGCAAGGCCGGCATTTATTGTTTTGCCGAAATTTTCCTCCTCGGTATTGATGCAACGTTTAATATAGTCTGTTTTTTCAATTAAATCCGGATATGCGTTTTTGTTTTGCTCAATTACCACATCGCAGATATCGCCGAGGAACAAGCCCTCTATACCAAGCAGCCTTCCATGTCTTGATGCGCGACGAAGCAGCCTGCGAAGCACATAACCCCGCCCTTCATTTGACGGCAAAATACCGTCGCAAATCATCATGGTTGCCGCTCTTGTGTGGTCGGTTATAATACGAATAGAAACATCCGAAGCTGCATCTTTTCCATAGGAAACACCGCTAATTTTGGATACCTTGCCAACTATACTGACTACAGTGTCGACTTCAAAAATGCTGTCTACACCCTGGCAGACACAAGCGAGGCGCTCGAGGCCCATCCCTGTGTCGATATTTTTTTGACTAAGCTCTGTATAATTACCGGCACCGTCATTATCAAATTGAGTAAAAACATTATTCCAAATCTCTATATAACGGTCGCAATCACAACCGGGTGCGCATCCCGGCTTGTCACATCCGTTTTCAGCGCCACGGTCGAAATAAACCTCGCTGCAAGGACCGCACGGGCCGCTGCCATGATCCCAAAAATTGTCATCCTTACCGAGTTTAACTATGCGCTCCGGAGCTATACCTATATCATCTTTCCAAATATCAAAAGCCGGGTCATCCTCAAAATAAACAGACGGATATAACAGGTTTGGGTCTATATGGAGCCGCTCGGTAAGAAACTCCCAGCACCAAGCGATTGCTTCTTTCTTAAAATAGTCACCAAACGAAAAATTGCCAAGCATCTCAAAGTATGTGGCATGTCGTGAAGTTTTTCCGACACTGTCAATGTCGCCGGTGCGTATACATTTTTGGCATGTACACACACGTTTGCGAGGAGGCTCCTGCTCTCCGGTAAACCATGTTTTCATCGGAGCCATGCCGGAATTTATAAGCAGCAGTGATGCATCGTTTTGCGGAATCAGAGGAAAACTCGGTAGTCTTAAATGTTCCTTTTCCTCAAAAAACGATAAGAACATCTCCCGCAGTTGATTTAAGCCAAATGGTTTTAACAATGGAGTATCCCCTATTTCACCAAGGTTTCAATGTAATCTGCTATCTCACCGACTGTTTTGTTTTCATAAACCGATTCGTCTATTGCGCTGACACCATACTCCTCTTCAAGTGTCATTATCAGCTCAACCAAGTCAAGCGAGTCGGCACCCAAGTCGGACATAAGGTCTGTATCTCTTGTTATTTCGTCCGGATCTACTTCAAGCTGCTCGGCAAGTACTGCTTTTATTTTATCGAAAATCATAGTTGGTAATCTCCTTACTTCCATTCCTTATACTGAGGTGAGTCTGCATTTTCAGTATATTCTTTATTCTGTCCGTATGCTATAACCACACGCCTGCTTTGTTCTTTTCCCACAGAAAACGTAGATACATGCTCATGACCTTGCAAGGCAGAGTGAATTATATGGCGCTCGTATGCGTTCATCGGGTCAAGTGTCATGTTCCTGCGATACTTCACTACCTTACCGGCTGTCCTTATTGCAAGGCTTTCCAGCGAGTCGCTGCGTCTTTGTCTGTAGTTTTCAGCATCAAGATTAACTCTGATTCTACCGGCATTGTTACGGTTTATTGCGTAGTTTGTCAAGTGCTGCAGGGCATCAAGTGTTTCACCTCTGCGCCCGATAAGAACTCCCGGGTCACTGCCTTTTAGGATTACCTTTATCATTCCCTCTGCTTTTATGACTTCAATGCTCACCTCAATGTCCATCCGCTCAAAAAGACCTTTAAGGAAAGCGCTTACCCGGTCGCAGAGCTCATCATCCGGCTGGGCAAGTTTTTCTGCTTTGAAATCCTTTTCTTTAACATCAGCGCTATATTTGGGCTCGTCGATGCCGGCTTTGGTATCAATGCTGTCAAAATCGACCCCGTCGTCTTCATACTCGACCTTTACTATTGCAGGTGTGTTTTTAAGACCAAATAATCCTGTTTTTGCTGTTTCAACAATCTCGACCGATACATCATCCCGTGATAATCCAAGCTTTGCCAGTGCGTTTTCTATTGCTTCCTCTTCTGTGCGGCCTTGCACTTCAATTGATTTTGTCATTTATTGCTTCTCCTAATCCATGGCTAATTAATCATCTTCGTTGTTTTCTTCGTCTTCTTCGTCTTCGTAGTCTTCGTCTTCTTCGCTTTCGTAACCTATATAATCATCGTTATTGTTATTATCTTCAAAATCCTCTTCAAAATCTTCTGCGCCGCCCGTAACGTCATCCTCTTCGCCGGTCGCTTCAATTGCAATACCTTTACCGTCAGAGTATCTGCCGGGGTCATATGCACGGCCGCGGGCAAAACGCCTGTTGCCTATTCTGCCCGGTTCGTTTTTCTCTTCTTTATCCTCTTCTGGAGCATTCTTCTTTTCCCACTCGGCAGCTTTTTCAAGCTGGTCCTGCTTTTCGCTTTTCTGCTTTTTACGTTTTGAAGTGTTACTGTTGCGCTTTGCAAGTCCTTCTGCTTTTAAGCGCTCTGTTTCAATACGTTTTGCTTCAAGCTCCGCTTCTTTAACCTTACGGACTTTTTCCTTCTCTGCATCCTCTTCATCAAGAATTTTTGTGTATTTTTTTGTAAGCCATATGTCCTGCGCGATTTGAAGGCCTGTGCCTATTGTCCAATAGAAGCTGAGAGCGGCAGGGAACATAAAGCCAAACCATACAGAAAGAAGTGGCATAAACTTCATAATAGCACCGGCACCTTTTGCTGTGTCGGGAGACCCTGCAGGATTCATTTTTCGCATTATATGAGCAGAAACAAACTGAGCGCCGCCGGAGAGAATCGGGAGCAAAAACAAAAGAAGCAGCGGCATTAGCTTGCTAAAATCACCCCACGGAAATTCCCAAAAGCTAAACTCCGGAACTCTTGAAAGGTCCATTATACCAAGGTTAAACGATATATTTTGAAGCCCCTCAATCCCTAAGCTTTTAAATGTTTCCCAGTTTTCACTGATAGCATGCGCTATATTGATTTCTGCATAAAACCCTTCCATTTCGGGTATGGGATTAAGTAATATTAGCTTATCGTATAGTTTGCCACCTTCTTGCCAAAGAGATTCTTGAATACCCATTAAAAGTGACAAGGGTTTGCGGATTGCTATAAACAGTGCAATCATAATAGGCATTTGAATAAAGCTCCACAAACATCCGGAAGCGGGATTAACCCCTTCCTCTTTGTAGAGCTTAGCCATTTCTTCATTTAATTTTTGCTTGTTTGCTGCGTGTCTCTTTTGCAGCTCGGCAATCTTTGGTTGCAGCCTCGATTGCCGCATCATGCCGCGTTTTCCTTTCATTTGGAACGGAAGCATTAACACTCTTACTATAACAGCTACAAGAAAGAGCGCCAGTCCGTAGTTTTGCACCAAATTGTAAAGGTTCATTAACAGCCAGCCAAATGGCACAGCAATTGGTTCAAACCAATCTACACAACTCATATACTAACTCCTTCCTCTTCGTTTGAAGAGGCTTATGGTACCGGATCAAAACCGCCTTTTTGAAAGGGGTGACATCTGAAAATCCGCTTAATAGCTAACCCGGTGCCTTTACATGCGCCATATTTTTCCAGAGCTTCAAGTGCATACCCTGAGCAGGTCGGGATATACCTGCAGTTTGCTCTATTTGGTGATGATAAATGTTTTTTATAGAACATCACCATTGCTATAAGAATACGCTTCATCTATAGCTCCCGTTTCTGATATAGTCCTAATTTCGCAAAAAGAGCCAGAGCCGAAGCTTCCAGTTCGCTCCATTTTGCTTCTTTACTGCTCATTCTTGCGACAAGTACTATGTCATATCCTGTGTGTAGCAAATGCTCGTTTATGCGGTAAACTTCCTTCAGTCGGCGCCGTATGCGGTTTCTCTCTACTGCGCCGCCGAGTTTTGTGCTGACAGTCAGTCCAAGACGGTTTTCACTTTTGCCGTTTCTTCTGATATAAACAGCGACATATTTTGAAGCAGTGCTTTTTCCTTTGTTATAAAGCCTTCTAAACTCGTAGTTTTTTTTTAGTGATGTTGTATATTTCACTTATGCTGAGAGTTTATCGCGCCCTTTTAAGCGACGGCGGGCAAGTACCTTACGTCCGTTTCTTGTAGACATTCTTTTACGAAAGCCGTGCTCTTTTGCACGGTGCCTCTTTTTTGGCTGGTAAGTCCGAAACATATATCAAACATTCCTTTCATGTTAAATATCAATTGCTGATTCGGTTTCAAATTATACAACATATAAGAGGAAACTGTCAACATATGAAAATACGGTTGTGATAAACATATTAGCAAAGTAAAAGCCGTTTATTCTGAAATCTTTGCGAGAGCGGATTACGATTTCAGAATAAACGGCTTTTACTTTGCTTTATACTTCAATAGTTTATCTTTACATTGCTATTATTATGTATATATATTATACTTGCTCTGAATGCAGGACATACTTTGCGTGCAATGAATAGTAATCCAAGTGTAGAGAGGGGCCTTAAATATGACTGATGATATACAAGTGTCAGTAAAAACTAAAAAGTTTACTAAAATCGAGTGGAGCTGGATAATGTATGACTGGGCAAACTCGGTTTATGCAACCATTATGATGGCAGCCGTGTTCGTGAATCTTTTCTCCTACTATGCCGGACAGGCAAAGCAAGACGGGGATACCTGGTGGAGCTTTGGCACTGCGCTTACAAACATTATTATAGCACTGCTCGCACCCATTGTTGGAGCACTTGCCGATTTTAAAGGTTACAGGAAAAAGATGTTTGCTCTTTTCTTTTTGATAGGTGTCGGCTTTACATTTGCCAGTGCGTTTTTCGGCAGATGGGAACTTTTGCTTATGGGATATGTTGTTTCGCACATTGGCTTTAACGGAAGCTGCTTAGTTTATGACAGTTTCTTATCCGAAGTGACAACACCCGACAGAATGGATAAAGTTTCAGGCGCCGGTTTTGCATACGGCTATATCGGAGGGAGTACTATACCGTTTATCATAAGCATAGCTCTTATCATGTTTTCTTCACAAATCGGCGATTTGCTTATATCTCTTGGTTTAGTGTCAATAGGTGAAAGCTTTGACGAGCTTCTTGCTATCAGAGTTTCTGTAGTTATCACTGCAATCTGGTGGGCTGTTTTCACAATACCGTTCTTTAGAGACATTAAGCAAAACTACTATATTGAAAAACCTGAAAACTACGCACTTTTACGTGCTGCTTTTTCCTCTGCAATAGCGACTGCAAAGAAAATTCTGAAAAACAAAAAAATTCTGTTTTTCATAATTGCATACTTTTTCTATATCGACGGAGTCGGCACAGTCATATCCATGTCGGTTGCCTATGGCGGCGCACTTGAACTGGATACAACAATGATGATTGTAGCACTATTTTTAACACAGGTTATCGCTTTCCCTTGTTCGATATGGTTCTCGACACTTGCAGGAAAGTTCGGGTCGAGGCAAATGCTTCAAGGAGCTGTTTGTGTATACCTCGTAATATGCGTAGTCGGCTTTGTCATGGGCTTCGGTCTTGAGCAAAATCTTTTTGGCATAGATGTTGCAACTATTATGTTCTTTGCACTTGCATGCCTTGTAGGTACTGTTCAAGGCGGTATTCAAGCTATCTCGCGCTCTTATTACTGCCAGATGATTCCTCCTGAAAACTCGGGTGAATATTTCGGTTTCTTTGATATCTTCGGAAAGTTTGCAGCAGTTCTCGGTCCGCTGCTTTATGGTGTAATCAGAGTTGTCACAGGCAGCCCTGCATATGCAATTTTATCAATTATCGCACTGTTCCTTATAGGGCTTGTTATGCTCAACATTTGCGGAAAATACGAAAGCAAACTTTCTTGAGTTAAACGTTAAATCTGAAGTTTATAATATCGCCGTCTTCGACGATGTATTGCTTCCCTTCAAGTTTAAATAGCCCTTTTTCTTTAACCCTTGCCATAGTGCCAAGCTCAAAGATGTCCTTATATTTTACAACCTCTGCACGTATGAAACCCCGCTCGATGTCTGTATGAATCTTTCCGGCAGCTGCTTGTGCGACAGTTTCTTTTTCGATAGTCCATGCACGTACTTCATCCTCACCGACAGTCAGAAACGAAATTAGTCCAAGCAGTTTATAGATAGCCTGCGCAAGCACTTCAATTCCCGGCTCTTTAATCCCCATATCTTCAACAAACTCCTGCCTGTCTTCGATAGGCAGGTTGTTAATTTCCATTTCTATCTGAGCACAAAGTGTGAGTAATGGAATGTTTATTTTACCGCAAAGAGTTTGCAGTTTTTCACTTGTAGAAAATAAAACCTCATTTTGAGGTACGTCAAGTTGATGCTGTTTGCTTTGCTGCTCTTCATCTATGTTTAAAACAGCAAGGCGCGGCTTTTCTGTCAGAAAAGAAAACCCGCGAATAGAAATACGTTCAGGCTCTGTCATTTCCATATCAAGGATGCTTCCACCATCTTCCAGTTGTTTGTAGCACCGCTCGAGGAGTGCAATTTCAACCTCATGTTCTTTGGTTACTTTTTTACCGGCTTTAATTCGTGCTATCCTCTTTTCGATCATCTCGAGGTCTGCAAAGAGCATCTCGGTTTCGACTGCTTCAAGATCTCCGGCAGGGTCAACACCCTCTTGAGAGTCCGACTCAAATGCCCTGAGCACATGAACAAGAGCATCACAGGGTCTAACGTCATTTAAAAACCTTGCAGCACCACCACTATGGTCATCTGCAGACACGGCAAAGCCGGCGACATCTGTTAGCTCTATCCTTGCATATGTCGTCTTTTTTGGTTTATAAAGCTGCGAGAGAAAATCAACACGTTCGTCGGGTACTATACCTGTCCCTATATTTACTGTATTTTTTCCCGCAAAACCTGCCTGGCTTTCATTAATAGCATCTGTTTTTCCTGTGAGCAGGCGAAACAGCGTTGTTTTCCCGGTCCGATTAAGACCTATAAGTCCTATTTTCATTTAATTATAATTCTCTTTAATCATTTGATTCTGCCGGTATGTCAAATATGCCCAAGTCCCTTATAGCCTGCCGGAACATTCATGTTCGCTTCGTCAAGTGCTGTCACATCATCGAATCTTTTTGTTAAGTTTCTTACAGTTATCAAGCAAAGCCCCATTTCTCCCAATGCTACATCGAGCGGTTTGATTCTCTTTCTGCCAGCTCGATAGCGGCATTAAAATCACCTTCCGTTATCTTATCGGCAATACCGGCTATAGCGGTAGCTATCCCCGGAGGCCACGGCCGTTTTTGCATCTTTTCAAGATTTTCCATTACCTCATCGGCATTTTTAGTAATACATGCACTATAAACATCAAACCACATATCGCCAAGAAGTGACTTATCCTCATCTGTTAATGATGAGTAGACATCTTCATCTTCCTCTTCGGGCTTTAGTCTGTTTATAACTACCCGTAAATCTGATATAAAATTGTCTGTCGCTTCTGTAATTATCTTTAAGTTTCGCTCTCTGCCCGCTTTTTCCAAGGTTGTAGCTGTTTCCGACAAGCCTGATTCACCGGCATAAGACAACGCACCTTTTATTGAGTGCACACCGGAGACAAATGTCTTCAGTTCTGATTCGGACGGATTGTCAAGCTTGTCACTGACAGCTTCAAGAGCATCGGCAACCTTAGTGCAATCTTGTATAAAGAGCCTTACAAACTCCGAGTCTAAATCTGCGTCTTTTTTTGATCCTGTCGTGCTGACATGTTCCGTAATATTAGCAAGGTTGTTACGTTGCTTTTGTGTGCGGGCTTCTTCGATTATTTCAGGATTCTGTCTGTCGCGTATGAATCTGTTTAGTGTTAAGTCAAGTAGCCTGATATCGACCGGCTTTGAAAGGAAGTCGTCAAATCCCCTTGACATAAACAACTCCGCCTGCCCTTGCATCGCGTTTGCAGTGAGCGCAACAATCGGTTTGTCATATCCTGTTTCACGGATTCTTCTTGTAGTTTCCATGCCGTCCATTACAGGCATCATATGATCCATTAAAATCATATCGTAGACCGCGCCATTTCTGATAAGCTCAAGTGTCTCCTGCCCGCTTACGGCAGTGCTCAGCTGAAGTCCATATGGAGATAGCAGCCCTTCTGCAACATATAGATTCGATTCCATATCATCAACTATCAGCACTCTTCCGTATGGCATATACTCTCGCGTAAACTCCTCTGTCGTGTTTGAGGCTTTTATAGTAACAGAGAACTCCATCAGCTTTTCTACCATATCACGACCGAGCACTTCATCATTTACTGTTTCTTGCGGCAGTTTTACAGTAAAGGTGCTACCCACACCGAGAATACTTTTTACCGTAATAGAGCCTTTCATCATATCTATAAGGCGCTTGGTAATATTCATTCCCAAGCCTGTGCCACCGACAGACCCATATGCGTTATGTGTTGTAAACCTTGTGTATGCATCATATAGCTTTGAAATCTGGTCTGATGTCATGCCATATCCCGTATCACTAATGGTAAATACCATAGTTTGCTCACCGTTGTCACTTTTAATGGATGAAATCTCCAGTTTTATTTTGCCTTCATCCGTATACTTATATGCATTTGATAAAATGTTGTTTAAAATTTGCCTTATTCTTATTTCATCACCTACAAGTGAGGTCGGAATATTTTCATCAACTATGAGCTCAAACTCCAGGGGCTTGTTATCCTCGCGAAACAAAGTGTAATGAACTGTATCATTGATAAGGCTAGCAATTTCGTATCGTGCAAGATTAAGCTCGATTTTGCCGGCTTCGATTTTTGACAGGTCAAGCAAATCGTTTATAATTGTCAGAAGAGAATAGCCGGAACTATATATTCGAGATAACGCATCACGTGTTTTTGTCGGGATTTTTTTGTCGAGCAGTTCTATTTCTGTGACACCTATAATTGCATTGAGCGGTGTGCGTATCTCATGGCTCACCGTTGCAAGGAAGCTGCTCTTTTGCCTGCTTTCCTCGTCCGATTTCATCTTCGCACGGGTAATGCTAAGTAGTACTATGCTCAAAGCAAATGCAAAAACAAAACCAAGAATAGCAAGGTACCATGCCATATCCCGAACACTTTGATAATACGTGTCATATGGGGTCATCAGGCATAAAACCCAATCGTTATCAAAAACCTTCCAGACAAGCTCAGAGCGAATCTGTTCATATGAGTATGCATAAGAAGTGCCAAACTCTCCACCCGAACGCATTTGTGCGGCAAGAACATCTCCATCGTTTAACAAGCTGACATTTCGACCCAAATATGCGGGAATCGGGTGTCCTATAACATCAAGATTAAGGTCAAGTAAAAGACTGTAGCCATCATCTGTCAGCCTTGTGTTAACTACATAGTCGTTTATATGCGAAAAAGAAACATCGAGCCATAATATACCCAGAACAACATCATCGTCACTAATAATAAACCGCGAGTAAGTTATTATATAATCCTCCGAACGCTCGCTATAGTATGGTTGCGTTGAAACAACATCTCCACCGGCTTTTACGGTATCATCATACCAGACGAAGTCTGAAATGTTAGTCCCGGAGCTTTGAAATCGGCTCTCACCCACAAGGAGAACCTCATCGAAGCAATCGAACTGTCCAAAAAGCTCAGTTGTGCCGTGATTCACACTATCAAGAGCAAGCATAGATGCCGCAGCTACCGAGAAGTAGTTTTGTACTTCAGTGGCAGTCGCACCGTTTGCAATCATATATCGCGCAGAGTCCGACATGCCTGTAAGTGTAGCTTCTGATTCCTGCAAGCTGATTTCTATATATGTCTGAGCACTCGTAAGAGCATCCTCCGCCCTTCTCATAAGGTGGTAATGCTCCCTGTTGTTTCCATATGTATAACTTACAAATGCCATAAGTGCAAATGCTATTACAACAAAAAGAATCTGTGCATATGACAGCTTCATGCTGGTGAATCTTTTAAATAGCACTTTGACCGGTTTCATAAAACATTCTCCATTATTGCAATAATGAATAAATACTTATCATGAGTTTATATTACAAGTACTTGAAATGCAAGTATTATCTCAAAAATGTGTTACTTTAAAAGGCTTGGGAAGAGAGCATTGTTATGCTCTCTTATTGTGAATTACGGTCAGTTATGTTATCATTTGTTTAATATCAGTTAATTATTACAACTTTGGAGGATGTTTTTATGAAAGTTTTTATTACCGGCGGAACCGGAGCAATCGGACAATATGTTACGCTTGAAATATCAAAAAGGGGACATGAGGTGACAGTGTTGTCACGGACTCCCGATAAATATGCACCAATGTTAGATATGGCAGACATAAAAATCGTAGGCGGTCTTATGACTGACTATGCGCTATTGGAAGAGTACGTCAAGGGACAAGATGCCGTCATTTCTATTGCTCTGGGCTGGGGTAACGAGCCTGTTTCCATGCTGACAAATGATACTGCCGCAACGGTAAATCTGCTCGAGATTTCCGAAAAAGCCGGAGTAGGCAAATTTATATTTACAAGCTCTACAGCTGCAATGGGCAATTGCCTCCCCGGTATTGATGAGTCCTTCTGTAATATGCCTACCGATTTATACGGAAGCACAAAAAGTGCTATCGAAGCTTATGTTATCGGGTTTAGAAAATATTTTCCCGAAGCGGGAGGAGAAGCAAGACCTGTAACTATGAAGCGAAGTATTATCCGTCCGGGTTATACATTTGGAACACCATGCTTCCCCGGTGGCACAGTACAGCTTGATCCGCGTTTTCGTAACATAGCAAAGGCTGTCGTAAATAACGAGCCGGTAAAGCTCACTAAGAACGATGGCACGCAATTTTTATCAGGTGCTCAGATTGCAAAGGTATATGCAGACCTGCTTGAGAGCGACTTAAACGAAGAGGTTTTTCTTGCACTTGCCGCAGAATTTATGACTTGGGAGCGCATCGCCGAGATTGCTTTAGAAGAGTACCCAACATCGACCTCAATCATTGAAGTCGAGGATAAGGGTTGGGACAGTACTCCTGTACTTTATGGTACAGACAAGGTTAAAAGAGTGTTCGGTCTCGAGTTTCGCGGAGAGGACGAAGTCAGAGCACATATGAAATGGAGCCTGGAGGACGCATTAGCTTAGTGAAAAACGATACAATACTTAAACGATTAAAAAGACCGGACAGGTGTGTGCGCGCTGTTTTAGACACCGATGCATACAACGAAATTGACGATCAATTTGCTATAGCATACTTTTTAAAAAAGCCTGAAGTCTTTGATATTCAGGCTCTTACAGCTGCTCCGTTTTTTAATGAAAAA
>Ga0123356_10000767_pt1 | contig 35460 bp, 22 predicted proteins | sample TergutEmb28metaG_2_FD_92546 | JGI IMG/M metagenome (GOLD analysis project Ga0123356, IMG submission 92546) | Embiratermes neotenicus P3 segment gut microbial communities from Petit-Saut dam, French Guiana - Emb289 P3 | ecosystem: Host-associated > Arthropoda: Insects > Digestive system > Gut ...
AAAAGGCAAATATTTTTGCCTTGACCTACATATTAAGCCCTGAGTATACCGTTTACGCGGCAAAAAACGGACGCGATGCCGTTGAAATAGCGCAGGCTTATATGCCCGATGTTATTCTGCTGGATATTGTTATGCCCGAAATGGACGGATATGCAGTGATTACCGCGCTGAAAAGCTCGGAAAAAACGAAAGAGATCCCGGTCATATTCATCACCGGGCTTTGCAATGCCGAAGCGGAAGAAAAAGGACTGGCGCTGGGCGCTTCGGATTATATAAGCAAACCTTTCAGTTCCGCGATTGTTAAACTAAGAGTTCGGAATCAGATCCAGATACAGGATCAAATCAAAATGATAAAAGACTTTAGTATGACAGATCTGTTGACAGGTTTACCCAACAGGCGCAGTTTTGATTATCGGCTGCAATTGGAATGGGAACATGCGAAAAGATATAAAACAGCGCTCAGTATTGTTATTGTTGATATAGATCGATTCAAGATGTATAACGACACATACGGACATTTGCAGGGTGATACGGCGCTCCAGTCAGTGGCAAATAATATTGAACAATCGCTTAATCGTTCAATTGATTTTGTCGCCCGTTGGGGCGGCGAAGAATTTTTTATATTGCTGCCAACCACGAATTTATCCGGCGCGTTGAAGACTGCCGAAAATATTCGGCAGAATGTTGAAAATACCCCCATTCCCTATATCAACGACAAAATTACCAAAGTGACCATAAGCGCGGGTGTAAATACCATTACACCATTACGGGACGATTCTGCCCGGGATTTTATTGACAGAGCCGATCAGGCAGTGTATACCGCAAAAAAAACAGGCCGAAACAGGGTCTGCGCATATGACGGTATAATCAATGGTGACGTTCCATGAGTTATTGGGTTATTGCCGCGATTATACTTGGTATTGTGGTGTTAGTAGCCTTTATATTCGCTTATGGCAGATATATACAATCCCGTCAGAAGTTATTCAAAAAAACGGCATTGTTTAACAACATGGAAAAACTGCTGCAATCCATGGATACCCTGATTGTCATAACGGAGATTGAGACCGATAATATCATTTTTGTGAATGAAAAAATGAAAATGGATTTTGGTTTTACGGACGACGTTATCGGAGAAAAATGCTGGAAGGCCTTTGTCAAAGACGGTACAGAACGGTGCAAACACTGTCCTAAATATGATCCTGATTTTATCTCCGGCAAACCTGTTGTCTGGGAAAATCACAGTCCGATAACAAACCGGTATTACCGAATCATCAGCAGGTTTATTGACTGGCCGGACGGAACAACCGTTTTTCTTGAACAATGCGATGACATAACCGAGCTGAAAGAATCAGCCGCCAATATGCTTGAGACGGATGAGTATACCCATCTTTTGTTTGACGCAATGCCGATGAGCTGCACGTTATGGGATAAAAATTTAAAAATCATAAATTGCAACAAGGCAGCGTTGAATCTGTTCGGGGTAAAAGACAAGGAAGAATTTAACGAACGATTTGCGGATTTATCGCCGGAGTTCCAGCCGAATGGGGAAAACAGCATTGAACTGGCTTTCACGACGATCAGGGAAACATTTGAACATAAATATTTTTGCGTGGAGTGGATGCACCAGCTTCTTAACGGAGAGCCTTTACCCTGCGAAGTTACGCTTGTCCGTCTGAAACACAAGGGCGAATACCTTGTTGCCGGTTATACCAGAGACCTTAGAAAGCATAAAGCGTATCTTGATGAAATAAACAAGGCGCATGAGAATTTGCGTCTTGCGCGGGATGCCGCAGAAGCCGCCAATCAGGCCAAGTCTATCTTTATGGCCAATATGAGTCATGAGATCAGGACTCCCATGAACAGCATCATAGGATTTTCGGAGCTTGCGCAGGATGACGATATTTCTCCCAAAACCAAAAAATACCTTAGTAATATATCCGAAAGCGCGGAATGGCTGCTCCAGATTATAAACGATATTCTGGATATTTCCAAAATTGAAGCCGGTAAAATGGAATTGGAGCGTATTCCTTTTGATCTGCATGACATCTTTGCGCATTGTCAACTGGAAATTATGCCAAAAACAATGGAAAAAGGCATAATTCTGTATTGTTATGCCGAACCGTCCATCGGGAAAAAAATGCTGGGCGATCCGCTCAGACTGCGTCAGACGCTTCTTAATCTTCTTTCCAACGCCGTAAAATTTACCAACATTGGCGCCGTTAAACTGCTGGCATCGGTTAAAAAAACCGACAGCGGCAGTGTGACCATACATTTTGAAGTAAAAGACAGCGGCATTGGCATGAGTCCCGATCAAATTGAAAAAATATTTGAGCCGTTTATACAGGCGGATGACAGTATTACGCGCAGATATGGCGGTACAGGGCTGGGGCTTACCATAACCAGAAATATTATTAGTATGATGGGCGGTACGCTTCAGGTGGAAAGCGCATTTGGAGTTGGCAGCAAGTTTAGTTTTGAGCTGACCTTTGATATCATTGATGATGATTCTGATATACCGTCTCCCAAAACCTCGTTTAAGGATATGGAACAACCTCGTTTTAAGGGCGAGGTGCTTGTTTGCGATGATAACAGTATGAATCAACAGGTAATTTGTGAACATCTTGAAAAAGTGGGTTTACAAACGGTCATAGCGGAGAATGGCAAAGTAGGCGTTGACATTGTTGCAGGGCGTATGCAAAACGGCGAAAAACCGTTTGATTTGATTTTCATGGATATCCATATGCCGGTGATGGATGGGTTGGAGGCTGCGTCCAAAATTACCGAACTGGGATTGAAAACGCCCATTGTGGCAGTAACCGCAAATATAATGGCAAACGACCTGGAGCTTTATAGGGTAAGCGGAATAGCCGACTTTATTGGCAAACCGTTTACATCGCAGGAACTATGGAAATGCCTTGTTACGTATTTTTCGCCAGTGTCTTTTTCCATCATTGATACACACCGTCAGGCTATAGATAACGAAAACCTGCAAAAGCATCTGAAAGCGCATTTTGTCAAAAATAATCAGACTACCTATAGTCACATTACAAAGGCTATTGCCGCCGGTGATATCAGACTGGCGCACCGGTTGGCCCATACGCTAAAGACCAATGCGGGGCAAATTGATGAAAAACGGCTGCAGAAAGCCGCCGCCACCGTTGAGGGTATGCTTTCGACCGGGAAAAACCTGCTGACAGAAGCGCAAAGCAGAATCCTTGAAACCGAGCTGCAATCGGTTCTTGAGAAATTGGCAGTGTTTTCCAAAGCTAACGCGCCAGACAGCCCCAAAACCCTTGATGACGAAAAGGCGCGCGAGCTGCTTGTACAATTGGAGCATATGCTTATAAACAGAAATCCTGAGTGCATCCATTTACTCGACGATATCCGCGCAATACCAAAAGCGGAAGAACTTGCGTGTTTAATAGAAGACTATGAATTTAAACAGGCAATTATCACGCTTTCCGGCCTTAAAGCAAGATTTGGCGTCCATTAGGGTAAACCGCATAGCTTGACGGTATTCACTGTCTATTGTATAATTACCGCACACAGGAGGTACTCCTTTAATGATTAAAGTTGTTGCAAAACTTGTTGTCGCACTGAATGGCAATATCAAAAAGACCCAGATTGCGGCAGGCATAGCCTGGGGGCTATTGCTCGGCTTGATTCCGGTAGGCAATTTTTTCTGGATTGTTCTTTTACTGGTTTCATTCTTTTTTAACCATCATCATGGGCTCATGATCGGGTTCATGCTTTTGTTCAAGCTGCTTTCGCCGCTGTTTGCGCCTGCGTTGGACTTGCTGGGCTGGGAAATTCTGCATATTGAAGCGTTGCAGCCCCTGTTTACCAGTATGTACAATATGCCCTTTGTGCCGTTTACCAAGTTCAATAATACGCTGGTTACCGGCGGCCTGATTGCGGGTATTGTGTTGTTTGTTCCCACTTATTTTGTGCTTTTACCGATTATCAATGTGTATCGGAATACACTGGCGCCAAAAATTCGGAACCTGAAAATTGTCAAGACTATTACCAAATTTCCGCTTTTCTCGGTAATAGACAAGGCAATAACCAGCATGGGCGAGTAGGAGGAGGACAGCATGAACGATCAACAGCCAAAAATTGAAAAACCGGCAAAGGTGCCGGGAAAATTCAGAAAGCCCATTAAGGAAAAAGTTTTTCAAAAGCGGTATCTGAAATTACTTGAGCAGCGTGATGACAGGGAATGGTTTGAATCACAATTTGAACTGCAGGAAGGTAAATATTGTATACGCGCAGGGGTAGATAAAAACGGCGCAAAACGGCTTAAGAAATTGTATGGTGTCATACAAAAGAACCGCAAAGGTTCGATTCGAATGGCTCCGCTTGTCCTGACCGGTATTGTTATCGGCGGCATTGTTCTTTTCTTTGCGGTGTTTGCCAATCCCCTGCTGACCTTTGCCCTGGAAAAGGGTCTTGAAGCAGCCTTTGAAGCAAAGGCGGATGTAAACCGCTTGCGCCTGAGCGCCATTAAATTTGAGATAGCCATTGAAAGTATTACGGTGGCAAACCGCGACAAACCCATGACGAATTTGTTTGAGATGGGAAAAACCCGCATCAAACTGAAACCGGAAGCGGTGTTGATGGGGAAAGTCTACATAGAAGAAATCCGGGCGGATTCTTTGCGCTTTGGCACACCCAGAACCGTTTCGGGAGCCATACCGCGGCGTCCTCCCAAACCGCCAAAGGAAAAACCGCCCAAGAGCGATTCGCCGCCCTTTATTGACTTGCAGAATTTTGACGCAATGGCCCTGTTGAATCAGGAATTTGAAAAACTCAATACGCCCAAGCTGTACGATAACGCCATTAATGCGTATAACGAAACTGCGGAAAAATGGAAGGGACAGGTTGATTCGGCGATGGGAAAAGCTGATGAACTTAAAGCTACGGCGCAGCCCCTTTTGGGTTTCAATGTTAATAGTATTAATGTTAATGTCCGCGATCCCGCTTCCATTCAGGCAACGGTTAGTGAAATTCAAACAATGGTTAATGATGTGAACGCAATGGTAAGCACCGTACAGACTGCCGCCGATGAAGCGGCCGGTATGGTAAAAGGCATTGAAGCTGATATTAATATGGCGCGGAGTCTGGAACAGAATGCCCGGAATGCCATTACCGGTGATGTTAATTACCTGAAATCCCTTATCGATCTTGACGGCGGCGCGGCATTTGCAATCCTTGAACCGATCATTCGGGATATGCTTTCCGATACCGCTGAAATGTACCTTGATTACGGTCTTATGGCCCTTGAGGTTTTTGAAAAACTCAGGGCAGAAGCGGCCGCCAAGCCAAAGACGGAAAAACCGGTAAAAGAACCTAAAGTGGTATTTAAGGGCAGGGATGTTGTTTTCCCGACAAAGGCATATCCTGCATTCTATCTTGGCAGGTTGGAATCTGATTTTACCATCCAGGACTGGAACTGGGATTTTAATCTGGAGAACATAAGCTCCAATCCGGATTATGTAAATCATAGACCGTTGGTCAGCAATACGAACAAGCAGCCTGTTAATCCCAATAATCCTATTCTGTTTACGCTTGGCGTTACCGAAGAAACCGGTCTGCAACGGCAGATTGCCTTTAACGGAAATGCCGATTTCAAAACAGCCGCTGCTGACCGGTTTAACGCGAGAGTGGATGGCAGTGGATTCCCGCTCAGTTTGGGCGATGCCCTTTCATCAATAGGGATCGGCGGTCTGTATGGCGAAACAGCGTTTGATGTGAACTTTATCGGGAAAACCGATGGCGGTATTTCTGGCGGCGGCAGTATGAAAATACTGGAGGCAACATTAGCCAATCCGCAGGGAACCGTCGCCGAAGCGCTTGATATCGCGGTTCGGGAAGCGGGAAATGTCAATCTGGGTGTACAATACACCCACCATCCTGACGCAAGAGATGAGTTTAAAATAACCAGTAATATTGCCGAGTTAATGGCTCAGGCGCTTAAACGCCTTGCCGGAGTCTATGCGGAAAAGGCAATGGACGAGATCGAACGGGCGCTGCGGGAGCGGATAAGCCAGTACATTGATGGCAAGTTTGTTGCTCAGGAAGATTTGGACAACTTGCTGAAACTGGCGCGGGGTGATTTGGCTGCTCTGGATGATCTAAAGGGTACTCTCAACAACAAGCGATCCGAACTGGAAGGAAAGGCGAGGGGAGTTACCGATCAGGCAAAAGCAATTGCGGAACAGGCGGCACAGCAAGCGAAGGATGAATTAGCGCGGCAAGGCCAACAGGCGGCTCAAGACCTCATGCAGGGACAAACGCCCTCACTGCAGGCTCCTACTCCCAATATACCTACACCAAGCGCACCACCCACACCAAGTGTACCAAGAATACCAGGCCGCTAACAAAAAGGGCCAAAGCAAAAAAAAGGGCAGCGTTTTTATCCGCTGCCCTTTTTTTATCTTTGTGAAAATTCTCCAGAAACCCTAAAGCCCAAAGCCGAATGGATACAAAACGTCACCGTTTATGGTTTTGCGCCAGGTATACGGTGTCCGGCCAATAAAATCACGCTTGCCGAATAATACATCCGCAATGCCGCCGCCTTCGGTGCCGGGGAGCCATGCGGCAATAAAAGCATCCCATTTTTCATATTCATCGCCAATAGTCATGGGCCGGCCTGATACCATAATAACAATTACCGGGCAGCCATAAGAGTAGGCGTGCTGCAGCATTTTCATGTCTACGTCACGAATATTAATATTGTCGGAACGGTCACCATCTGTTTCTGCATAAGGGTCTTCTCCAATCACGGCGATGATCGCATCAAAGGTTCCTTCTGCCTTTCCGCCTGAGGCATAGGTAACATTCGCCTTGCCTTTGGTCGCTGCCTGTATGCCTTCCAGAATGGTAGTGCCTTTGGTGATGGGGCCGTGGCTGCCTTGCCAGGTGATAGTCCAGCCGCCGCATTGCATACCTATATTGTGAGCGCCTTGTCCGGTTACCAGAATACGCTTATATGACGGCAATTTTGAGATAACATCGTTTTCATTCCGCAGCAATGTCAGCGAGTCCGCAGCCATTTCGCGCGCCGCATTTCGATTTGCTTTTGAACCAACGGCACCCGCTTTTTTGGTCAGCTGTGTATCAAACAGGCCGATACTTTGCTTGAACCGGAGTATGCGCAGCACCGCATCGTCAATGCGTTCCATCGAAACGATTCCTTCTTCAACCAGTTCCTGTAAATACTGCACATACTGCAGCCAGTTTTCGCGCTTTCCGGTGGCCATGACCATGTCAACGCCGGCATTAATTGCCTGCCCAATTTGTTCCTTATAACTGCCGCCGGATAATTGCTGAATTGCGTCCCAGTCGGAAATAATAAATCCTTCAAAACCCATTTCGTCTTTAAGCAGATCAGTCAGCAGTTCTTTGTGCTCGTGCATTTTAATCCCGTTGACACTGGAGAATGAAGGCATGAGCGACATTGCCCCTGCGTCAATGGCTGCCCGGTACGGCGGCAGAATACGCTCAATGCCGTCCCTGTCCAGTACCGCGTCGCCCTTGTTAAGACCGTCTGTTGTCTGTCCCTCGCCCAGAAAATGTTTCATACACGCGCCAACTCCGCCGTCTTGCAAACCTTTGACGGCGCTTACGCCCATCGCGGTAACAATAGCAATGTCCTCGCTGAAACATTCATACGTCCGGCCCCAGCGCACATCTTCCGCATTGCCCAATACCGGCGCAAATGTCCAGCGTATACCGGTTGCCAGCATTTCCTGCGCAGTAAGACGACCCGCCGTGTACGCCGCTTCCGTACCTCGCTCCATATTACCCGCCGCTATTGCGCCCAACCCCACATTATGCGGGAAAATAGTCGCGTCTAACACATTGGAATTTCCATGTACGGCGTCAATCCCATACAGTAACGGAATGCCCAAACGTGTTTGCAGGGATTCTTTCATAAACCCGTTAGTCATGGCAACCCAGCCCTTTGGCGTATTTACTTCCGGGGTTGAACCGCCGCCGCTTAAAATCGAACCCAATGCGTATTGTTCGATCTCGGTCTTGAATACGTCCTTTCGTTCAGCCTGTGTCATCTGGCCAACTTTTTCGGCCAGAGTCATTGATGCTACCAGCTCTTCCAGCGTATTCCAGTCGTAGGTTTTTTTTGCCGAAGCGCCGCTGGTACATGTTGTGTGCGTGAACAACAGCAGACTTATCAAGACCAATGCTGCAAAATGTTTCCTCATATATTCCTCCATAAAATAATAGAAAATATTATACTATAATATGCCGTTGATTCATAGCCATTGTTTTGGTATGATGAAGTGAATGATGAGCTTTTTGGAGTTACCGCTACTTATGCTGATCAGCTTCCATTTAACTCAAATGGAAAGAAAACTGAAAGGACTCTTCACCGGAATTGGTGGAGGAAGCAGCAGGAAAGGGCCAAGGCAAAAAAACAAGGTGTCGGCATATTTGCAAAAGACTATACCAATGTACCAAGAGGAAGAATATTTCAAAGCCAGGACGGAACATTTGAATTGATGTGCGGCAGTTGGATTAACGAACATATAGTCGAACTTGTCAAAGACGAATTCAATCTTCAGAATGTTCCGCTGGAAGTGAGGGTAGACACCCATTGGGAACTTGGCCACGGTTGGAGTGAGGAATTTGTTTGAGGGCTTGTCTAACAGGCAAAAATGGGGTATTCTACCAAGCAGGATGAAGGAGTTTTTGTGTTAAAACCGCGTATTTTTGACCCCATTTTACCCCCCCCCCCCCCATATATAGCGTACTTTTTAGCATAATAGCGAAAACCACGCTATATATAGCGTTGGTCGGTTTTGCTCATAGTCTGCTTTTTGCGGAAGAACCGGAAGGTTTTGCCCTGGATATTGACCGCTACTATATGTCTGTCACCCCTAAAATCCTGGAGGATGGGGTACAGACCGACCTTTTGTTTGGCATGTTCTATACAGATGCCATGAAAATGGCATGGGAAATAAGGCTCCGTTCTGTGAATGGAGCGGCAAACGATACCATAAACGATATTGAGGATTCTCTTCTTGCCCGTGAGCGGCAGGTGTATGAAGTGTTTTTTCTGCCGTTAGATTATCACTTTTTAAGAAAATCAGGTTTTACCCTTCGGGCAGGAGCAGGGGGGTATTATAACTATAATAAACTGTACGAGAATGGATTTTTTAACGACCGCGATTTATATTACCCTGCCTATACTGAGGATCATTACAGCGCTTATACCAATGATTTTACCGGCCATGCGGCAGGCCCTTTGCTGGATATTGGCCTTGCCTACAGCGGTAAATATATCAGCAGTTCCTTCTCTTTTGGCTGCGTGCCGTTTTATTATTTGAAACGAGACCAGTTATTGAAAATCACGCCATATATGAATCCCACTCCTGTATATACTGTTTCAAGCGAGAGTACCAGCAGTCCCTATCTGTACCAGATTTTGGATGTGGCGGTTAATCTAAAATATGTCTCTTTGTTTTTTTCCTTGATCAATGAATACAGCAGGCTGCAATATACGGCTGCGGAGATATCCGGCGCAACCGGAGAATGGACAAATCTTGAGGTGGAAAAAATTAATAAAACTTTTGCCCTGGAAATATCATTGCTTGTTAATTTGGGGAAAAGCGGTTTTATGCCGCAACTTGGTTATGGAAGGATATTTGACGAAGTAAGCGGCGGCGGCAATTATATGTTGTTTGGTGTGAAAAAATTATTATTTTAGGAGTACAAAATGAAAAACAAAGTGTTAATTGTTTGTAGTGTATTGGCAGCACTGAGTGTGGGCGCTTGTATTATGTCTGTGGATGATACAAAACCCGCTGCCGGCGAAACAATACGATATGCCGCTGAATTCCGCGGTGAATGGATACGCATGGATACCGGCGACCGCTGGTACATCAGCGGGAGTTCGATAAACGTAAACGGCGCAGCTTTATCTCTGGATGTAACGCTGCAAAGAACATCCGAGAATGTAGTAACAGCGCAGGCGGGCTCCAATAAATATACTCTTTTTGCGGCACGAGTTGCCAATGCCAGTTTCAATGCAAAGATAGAATATATTGACGGAAACGGCGCCGCTCAAAACAGGGTAAGCCGCGATTTAATTGGTACTGACGGGCAGCGGTTTATAGTAAAGCCTCGAAACCAACCGGATTTGGAGCAAATCGTGGAACCCGATCCTGTTACCGGTGAAATAAAAGTTGAAGGCATAATCCCCTGTGATACGGTAGATATAATTCCGGTTGATCCTGACTGGAACGATGTAACTGTAGGGCTTACTCCCGGTTTTGGCGAAGATCAAAATATGGGCGTTATTCCGCTTACGCATGGGGATAATTTCAAAGTATCGCTTATTGCGGATTATGCTGTTTCTGATATCTATGCGGATGGTACTTCCCGTACCTATACATTTGAACTTGAAAATATCGGGACAACTGTTTGCGGAGAAACACGTCTGGAAGTATCCTGGGACAGTGATGATTTTTCTTTTATTGGCGGTTCGGTCAGAGAAGATTATACCAATATCATTCCCGGAGAAAAAAAACAACTTACTTTAACCCTTGCTTCATTACCGATTGAAACTGAAACAAAAAACAAGGAATTTGAAATTAAAATCAGAAATTATGATTCCGTATCAATGAACATTAGAGAATGGGATGATGTGGTTTCGGTCAATTTTTATAATGCTTCGGTACCATTCCATTTTAGATCAGAAAAACAGGTTCAGGGCGTTATTAAAGCAAAGAATGGCAGGAGTTATTATTTTAAGACACAGGGTTCGGCAGGTAATTATACTGCTATAATAAATGTACCCTGGTCAAAAGACGAATATACCATAGCATTTTTGGGTGCAACAATAGAATCTGGTTCCGCTACCAAGTATTCATTTGCAGTAGATGATCTGCCGCCATCGGATTGGAGTATGGTGGATATGTGGGAATTTTTAGGTGCCTATAAACCTGCTAATGCGTATGAATATTCAGCGCCTGTTCTGAACCTTGTTTCAGGCGAACGATCATTTATGGGTTATCTTGCCGGTGACAGTATTGATTATTACAAGGTTAAACTGGGTACACTGTCTGAAATGCGGCAGCGTACGGTTACTTTTCACGCCAATGGCGCTGACGGAGCAGCTCCGGCGGCTGTTACCAGGGAATATGGCACTGATATACAGCTTCCCGGTCAGGGTGTTATGGCAAAAAGCGGATATCTTTTTGCCGGTTGGAATAGCAGTAGTTCCGGCGCCGGTATACACTATGATGCTGATTCTTTTTACACCATTAGCGGCGACGTTATCCTGTATGCGCAATGGGGTATTTCCTGCACGGTAATGTTTGACGCCGATGGGGGAATCGGCATAGTCCCGATGCCCATAACTGTTGTTTCAGGTACCGGCATACAACTGCCCGATCAAGGTGAGCTGACAAAAGATGGGTATGTTTTTACCGGCTGGAGTTCCGGTACCCATCACAACGCCGGTTCCATTTACATAATTACCGGTAACGTTACTCTCTATGCGGTATGGTTACCTGTTTACGCTGTTGTGTACGATGCCAATGGCGGTAGCGGGACAATGGCAAATACCCATTTTATTGCCGGCGAATCGCAAAACCTGCGGGAAAACGCCTTTACCCGCACTGGTTATACCTTTATGGGCTGGGCTGTTTCTGATTCCGGTCTGGTTACATACACAAACGGACAGAGTGTCAGTAATCTGACCACTACGGCGGGAGCTGCAATAACGCTGTATGCAGTGTGGAACGCCAATATTTACATGGTGGTCTACCATGCCAATGGCGGCAGCGGGTCTATGGGAAATTCCAGCTTTATCTACGATATATCGCAAAACCTGCGACCCAATACTTTTACCAATGCCGATTATATATTTGTGGGTTGGGCGGATTCCTCTGCCGGAATGGTGGTATACTCAGACGAAGAGAGCGTCAACAATCTGACCGCTGCGGCGGGAGGTACGGTAACACTGTACGCGGTATGGACTGTCAGAACATTCTTGGTAGCTTACGATCCCAATGGCGGTAGCGGCAGCATGGAAAATTCCAGCTTTACCTACGGCACGCCGCAAAACCTTCAGGCAAACACCTTTACCCGTATCGGTTATTTTTTCGCCGGTTGGGCGACATCCGCAGCCGGACCAATGGTATATACAAATGAGCAGAGTGTGAGTAATCTGACAGCGGCCGCAGGAGGCACTGTAACACTGTATGCAGTATGGACCGGCAATGCCTATATGGTTGCCTACAATGCCAATGGTGGCACAGGAAATATGGAAAACTCCAATTTAACTTACGGCACACCGCAAAATCTGCGCATGAACACCTTAACCTGTACGAATTTTGTTTTTGCCGGCTGGGCAACTGATCCTGCCGGAACAGTAGTATACGTAAACGGAGAAAGTGTCAGCAATCTCACAACTACGGCAGGAGCGACAATTGCGTTGTATGCAATATGGACTCCTGTCTACACCGTGGCTTACAATGCCAATGGCGGCACCGGGAGTATGAGCAATTCCAATTTTACCTATGGCGTACCGCAAAATCTTAGGACAAACACCTTTACCCGAACTAATTACATCTTCATGGGCTGGGCAGAATCCGCTTTTGGTCAGGTGGTATATACAGATGGAGAAAGTGTCAGCAACTTGACGGCGGCGGCAGGAGTAACGGTAACATTGTTTGCAGTGTGGGTGCAAAGCTACACAGTAGTTTACCATGCTAACGGCGGAAGCGGTTCTATGGGAAATTCTATTTTTCCTTACGGCATATCCCGGAATCTGCGTGCAAACACCTTTACGTACCCCGGTTACTCATTCGCAGGTTGGACAACATCTGAATCCGGTACTGTGGTATATACAGATGCAGAGAGTGTCAGCGATCTGACAGCTATGGCAGGAGGCATTGTAACATTGTATGCGGTTTGGACTGGTAATCCCTATACTGTTACTTACAATGCCAACGGCGGAAATGGTTCTATGGAAACTTCCGGTTTTACCTATGGCGTATTACAAAATCTGCCGGAAAATACTTTTTCACTTACCAACTATAGGTTCATTGGCTGGGCTGTTTCTCCTTCCGGCACTGTCGTATACACAGACGGACAGAATGTCAGCAATCTGACTACAGAGGCCGCAGTAACGCTGTACGCGGTTTGGGCTCCTGTCTACATAGTGGCGTATGATGCCAATGGCGGCAGCGGTTCTATGGAAAATTCCAGCTTTGCATACGGAGTACCGGGAAATTTGCGGGCAAACACCTTTACGCTTACAAACTATGCCCTGGTGGGCTGGGCTGCTTCTGCTGCCGGTCCGGTTGTATATACGGATATGCAAAGCATAAGCAACCTGACTGCTGTACCGGGGGCTGTGATAACTATATATGCAGTATGGTCTCCTGCTTACACAGTCGTATACAATGCTAACGGCGGAATTGGTTTTATGGAAGATTCCAGCTTTACCTACGGTGTCCCAGGAAATCTGCAGGTTAATACTTATACCCGCACAGACTTTGCCTTCAGGGGTTGGGCTGTTTCCGATTCTGATCCGGTTGTGTACACAGACGCGCAAAGTATTATGAACCTGACAGATACACCGGGGGATGTGATAACGTTATACGCGGTATGGCTTCCGATTGTTCCCGGCAGCACTCTTGCCGAAAAATTGGCCTGGTTACAAACAAATGCCGAAAGTAATGTTGATTATCTCATTGAAGTAACCGCTAACGAAAGCATTACTTCCCATACCCTTTTCTACAGCGGAAGAACCAATATAGGAATTATTCTGAGAAGTGCTGCGGCGCGTACCATTAGTTTGTCATCCAATGGATCATTGTTTACCATAAGTAGCGGAGCAACGCTTACTTTGGAAGATAATATTACTTTTAATGGAAGAAGCAATAATAATGATTCATTAATTCGTATAAGTGGAGGCGGAAGATTCATCATGAACGGAGGCAATATCTCCGGAAATACAAACTATCACAATGCCAACTCAGCTGTCTCCGTTAACGCCCACGGCAGTGGAGTGTATGTAAACACCGGCGGAACCTTCATCATGAATGGCGGAAATATTTCCAATAATGTGGCTTCCACCCGCTCTATCTACAGCAATAGCTATGCTACCTCTTATGGTGGCGGGGTGTATGTAAACACCAACGGAACCTTTATAATGAACAGCGGCGAAATCTCCGGCAATAATAGAGCTACTTCCGAAGTTACAGCCTTCAGCTATGCTACCTCTTATGGCGGCGGTGTATATGTAACTGGCGGAACCTTCATCATGAACGGTGGGAGAATCTCTGGTAATAGAGTTGCTTCCAACGCTACCTCCTCAACACAGGCAGGCCGTTCTATTGCCTACGGCGGCGGAGTATATGCAACCGGTGGAACCTTCACTATGAATGGCGGGACCATCTCCGGTACGGCATCCTCCGATAATGCTAATACCAATAGATGGGATTACCATGCTTCCTATGGCGGCGGCGTGTATACCAGTGGCGGAACTTTCAGAATAACCAACGGAACAATCTCAGGATCATCCATCGGAGCCGGCTCTAATTATGGCGCAGCACTGTATGGCAGTGCTCAATACGGCACATTTAACGGCGACACATGGCGCAGTAATGGCGGTCTGAACACAACCAACAACACCATCCGGGTGGTGAATGGGGTGTTGCAGTAAAAAAGTGACGGTTGCCATCTATATCTGCGGCCATTGTTTTGGTATACTGACAGGCAGATGATGCATACGCAAGCCCTTATTGCCATGTCTGGCGGGGTGGACAGTTCTGTTGCCGCTGCGCTCATGCTTGCACAAGGCTATGAGTGTATCGGCATAACGCTCAAGCTGCAGCCGTTTGCGGCCGGAGACGCAGATGATGCACAGTCGGTTGCGTCCGATTTGGGTATACCGCATCACATAGTTGATTTTTCCGCTGATTTTGACCGGCAGGTAATGCAATATTTTATCAAAACCTATGAACAGGGAGAAACACCCAATCCCTGTATCGTCTGTAACCGTTACATTAAATTCGGCGCGCTTATGACACAGGCGCAGCAGCTTAACTGTGACTGCCTTGCGACCGGCCACTATGCCCGCATTGCACATGACCCCGTCAGTAAACGGTTTTTGCTGCAGAAATCCGTTGATGCCAAAAAAGATCAAAGTTATGTATTGTACTGCCTGAGTCAGGAGCAGCTTGGGCGTGCCCGGTTTCCTCTGGGGGAACTTTCCAAACAGCAGGTGCGTGCCATTGCCGAGCAAAAACAGTTCGTCAATAACGCAAAGGCGGAAAGCCAGGACATCTGTTTTGTTCCCGATGGCGACTATGCCGGTTTTATTGAATCGTATACCGGCAAAACCTGGCCGCCGGGAGATATTATCGATCTTGAAGGAAAAACGCTGGGCAGGCATAAAGGTATAATCCGCTACACCATCGGCCAGCGCCGGGGACTGGGAGTTGCGGTTAATACGCCGCTGTATGTTGCCGCAAAATCAGTTGCGAATAACACCGTTACCCTTGGCCCGGATTCAAGCCTGTACCGCAAAAGCCTCATTGCCAGAGACATTAACCTGATTGCCTGTGCCCGCATTGACAAGCAATTGCGCATAACGGTTAAAACCCGCTACCTTCAGGCAGAACAACCGGCCATTGCCGAACAAACCGGCGAAGATGAGTTGTGTATCACTTTTGATTCTCCCCAGCGGGCCATTACGCCGGGACAGGCTGCGGTAATGTACGACGGAGACATTGTCATAGGCGGCGGAACCATTATGTAGCACAGGGGCCTTCCTTTTTGCTTGATTAAAGTGTATAATGGCCTGATAATGATGGAAGCCGCAATGTATGAAAAATACCTCATTTTTTCCATTTTGGGCCGGCAATATACCTTTCCATCACGGTTTATCGGCGAAATTGCCCTGTTCGATGCCGTATATCCCTTGCCGCTCGTACCCGCTTATGTACTGGGAGTTATCAACCGGTATTCAATTCCGTATGCGTTGTTTGATATGAGCCTGATGCTGTTCAATACCCCAGGCCCGCGTAACAAGGTATTGGTTCTAAAAGATGATATTGATAGGATTGCATTTCTGATTGACGATGTCAGCGATATTGCTGATGTGCCGCAGGAGGAATTGTTTGCGGTAGAACAAAACGCGGAAATGGTTTCAGCCGCATTTAGCTGGAACGGTGATGATGTGTTTGTTCTTGATATCCAGCGTATTTTGAGCCAGATTACTGTGGAGGAGGAAATATTATGATAAAAACATTGATAGTCGATGATAGTCCGCTGGTACGGACGATCATCAGGGATTTTCTTGAAAGTGACGGTTCCTTTCACATTGTTGGCGAGGCGGAAAACGGTCTGGATGGCGTAAACAAGGCGCAGCAGCTTAATCCCGATCTGATTACCATGGATATTGAAATGCCGGTAATGAATGGATTGGAAGCTATCGAAAATATTAAAAAAAGTATGTCTGCCGCCATTGTTGTTATTACTACCGTTGATACGGCAAAGATGGCCTACGAGGCTACAGTGAAGGGCGCTCTTGAATTTTATCCCAAAGATTTATTTACCTCGCAGATGAGTGAACAGAAACAGCAGGAAATACTTGATACCCTCAAGCATATAGCAAGTATCAAGGGAAAAGATTCTGCGCAGCAGGATTCCGAATCGGAAGTGCGTATCGCATCGCGCCAGATCAATTGCGTTGTTATTGCCTCATCAACAGGAGGGCCGCAGGCGATAAGCCAGTTGTGTACGTTCCTTCCACGGGAATTTCCCGTTCCTGTTGTGCTGGTACAGCACAATACATCAGGGTTCGACCGTGGTTTTGTGCAATGGCTTGACGGGTGTACCAATTTTCGGGTGCATCTTGTAGAAGAACATATGGTTCCTGTTAAAGGGATGTTGTATGTTGCGCCTACTGACAAACATCTTCTGATGAGTGCAACAGGTTTTTTGTTTGACAACGGAGAGCCGGTTCATAACCAAAAGCCCGCGGCGGATGTGTTGTTCAAAAGCGCGGCTGACTTGTACGGAGAATCGCTGGTGTCGGTGGTTCTTACCGGTATGGGATGCGATGGCGCGGAAGGAACGCAGTATGTCAGGCAGGCCGGCGGTATAACCATCGCTCAGGACGAAGCTACGTCAATGATTTACGGTATGCCTCAGGCTGCCGCCGAAACCGGCTGTGTTGATATGGTGCTGTCACTGGAAGACATTGCAAATCAGTTGATATCGCTGACTAAAGGAAATAATGAAATATGAGGATGCGGAACATAATTCCCGCTGAAATAATCGCAAGCCCTGTATTGATATTTCTCTATCACCGGATTGAACAAATACTTGGCATAAAGGCGACAGGCGAATCTCTGGTCAAACTGAATGAATATCTTGAAAGAAACAGCGAGTACTCCTTTGTCGAAAATCCCGCAGCTTATACCCATGCGCTTAATTCCCGGGAGCATGTTTTTGAAATTTCAAAATTTTTTACCGTCAATGAAACGTACTTTTTCAGGGAAGAATCGCATTTTGATGTACTGGCGCGTCACTTTTTACCTCAATTGGTTAAGCTGAACCGTCCCATACAAATTTGTTCCGCCGCGACTTCAATCGGCTGTGAAGCGTACAGTATCGCCATGCTGTTGGATTATCACGCAAAAAACGGATGCCGCTTTGATTTTGAGATAGATGCGTTTGACATTAATGTCGATGCAATCAAAATGGCAAAAGATGGGCGTTATACCGCAAATACGCTGCGCGCCGATGGAGCCAGCTGGAAATATATTCTGGATTCATACCTTGTTTCTAACGGTGCTGAATATATTGTTTCGCCGGATATCCGCAGAAAAGTGCATTTTTATCCCCACAATATTATGCGCGGTCTTGATAAACAGTATGATGTTATTTTCTTCAGAAATGCGCTGATTTATTTTTCATACAAAAACAGGCGCGTCATCATAAACGATATTGCCGAATCTCTTGCTGATAATGGAGTGCTTTTTCTGGGAATTTCAGAAACATCATCGGTAAGCCATCCATCGCTTGTCAGTCATCATTTGTCCGATGTTTTTTTCTTTCAAAAAATGCTGGACGGCGAAAAGCAGCGCGGCGAATCTGTGCGTATGGAAATCCCGCAGCCTGTTAAAAAAACTGAACCTCAGAAACGGATGGATTTACCGATACACTGCGGGGAAGTAACGGCAATACTTGAAACGGAAGAAGGACAGCCAAACGCGAAAAAAATTCTGGAAACTCTGACTCAGGGAAAAAATCCGGCCGGCAGCGAACTTGCTGCCGCGGTGATGTACTTTTTGGGCATCCAGGATTTTAATTCCGCCGATATGGTGTTGTCGTATCTGGAACAATACAACAGCGGAGCGGTTACCCTGTTTTTGCGGGGCGAGTATTATTTGCTGCGGGGTGAAACCAAAAACGCTGAGCAATGTTTTGTGTCAGCGGCGGGTAAAGACCGGGCATTTTGGCCTGCGTTTTATCGCATAGCTTCGCTTGCTGCCGAAGGAAATACAACCAGATATAAATACAAAATAAAAAAAGCCATTGAAAGCATTGAGCTTTCACAGGATTATGAATGTTTTATGGGTGGATTTTCTCCCGATTATTTTAAGCGGGTTCTCACTAAGGAACGTGTATGCCAGGCAAAAACCTGAAGATAACGACAAAATTAACTATCTGTGCCGCGGTCTTTCTGCTGCCGTTGGGAATAATGCTTTTTTCGATAATTTCGGTTTCTCTTGCCTCAATACAGAAAGGACGGGAAGAATTAAAGGGGATGGCTGTTTTGCAGCCTGCGGTATTGCTTATGCAGATCGTTCCGCAGTACATCAGATTTTATTTTGATAATGTGTCCGGCGATAAAGAGCATACCGATCAATATATTGAGAATTTAATTGTTGAACTTGAAGACAGATATTGGGCGCATTTTGGCAGGGAGAATGCTGTTGCTGTGCCCCAATTTTTCAGCGAAACGAATCAGACGCTGGAGGTGTACACGCAATTTGTCACCGATCTGTGTCAATTGATAGCGTACATTGGAGATATTTCCGGTCTTGTTACCGATAGCGAATTGAGGAATGCGTATCTGGTTGCGGCTGTTATTCATGATATGCCCCAGACGCAGGAAAGAATGGTTATAATCAGTAATTTATTGAGGTCCATAGGAAACAGCGCGTTGAATAGAGAGCAAAGAGACGAGCTTGAACGGCATCTTGGTATTCTGGTTTATTCCGATAATGTGCGAATACAAAACAGGTTTAATTCCCTGGAAGCGCTCAATAAACGGGATGCTCATTCAGAAACACCGGCAATATTTTCCTATCTTTTGAAAAATTGCTATAATGCCGTTGCGTTTTTTGGGAATGCCGTGGAATATGTTCTTAATGAGCCGGTTGTGGAAATGCAGGAGGTAGTAGCGCTTGGTGAACTTGCCGGCCGCGCAAATGACGCCGCATACCGGCTGCAGGAAGCTGCGCTTGAACACCTGAAAATGCTGATAAACAGCAAAATTCGGTCAAATCAGCAGCGCTTTACGCTGTCGCTTGTGTTTGCCCTTGGCGCGGCTTTGGCGGCCTTTGCGATTACCATTGTTACCATAATACATATTCGCAGTTCTACGCAGGCAATCAATCGTGTTTTCAGCAGTCTGGAAAAAAACGATTTATCGATACAAATTGAAGTTTTGTCCCGGGATGAGCTTGGTGAACTGATAATGGATCTGGGCGACTTTCTTGCAAAGCTGCAATCGGCTTTTAACCTGTTCAGGCAGAATGCTTCCATAGTTTCAACCGCCGTACACGACCTTTCCGCATCGGCAAAGGAAATTACCGCCACCGCCAACGAGCAATCATCCAGCGTGGCAAAAATTGTCAGTACCATGGAAAACAATAAAACCCTTTCCGGGCAGGTTGCGGCAAAAACCCTTGAAGTGGCGGAATTGGCGGCGCAAACCGAAAACTTGAGTCAGCATGGCGCCAGTTTGCATAATGCCAATGAAGACATGATGGCGGATATACGGGATCAAAATGCCAAAATTATTGATGAAATCAGGAATTTGACCGATGTGCTTTCCCGTATTGACGAATCGGTGCAGCTTATTGATACTTTTGCCGACCGGACAAAGCTCATTGCGTTTAACGCGGCTCTTGAGGCGTCATCGTCAGGCGAAGCTGGCTTGCGCTTTGCGGTGGTAGCCGCCGAGATACGGCGTTTTGCGGATAACGTGGTGGAATCGGTGACTGAAATAAAGGAACGAATTGTAGAGCTGCAGAATGTTTCCGGAGCGCTTATATCCGAAGCAAATATTGGCACGCGGGCAATTGATTCGGGTTATAACAGAATGGTTGAGCAGAAAAAGGTGTTTAGTAACATTGTAAATGTTTCCCAAAATGTGGCAGTCCGTTCACAGCAAATATCCGGTTTAAGCAAACAGCAGGAACTTGCTGTTGCGCAGGTTTTTCTCGCATTAAAGGAAATTTCCACAGGGGTCAAACAGTTTGTTATCGCCACGGCTTCGACATCGGCAACGGCGGATAATCTTAATAAAATATCAGGTGAGTTAAAGAATACTCTTGAAAAATATCGAACCGCAAAACACGGGGGATCACATGACAATGAGCGAAATTAATGATCGGCTGAGAATAGACGAACACGGGGGAGAAAAGATCATAAGCAATATAAGGCTTGTGCTTTCTCTTATTTTTGTTATCGCCGTACCGGTTGTTTCTATACTCAGATATGTTGAAGGCGATGGTTTTTTTCCGGGACGTTCCAATATTGGGCCTGTTACCTTTTTCCTGTATTCTGTTTTTTTGTTTTTTTATATACGTAAAACGAAAACGCTCCACCAGTTCTTCAAATATATCTGTGTTTTTTTTGATATGCTCATTCTGAGCGCGACTATCTGGATTGGGTGTACATATGTAGAGATATCCCCGCCGCTTCCTTTTCTTTCCGTTCAATCAATGTTCTTCAGTCTTTTAATTCTTGCAGGTTCTTTCAGATATAGCGTCCGTTGCGCGTATTTTTCCGGTATTTTCGCAGGTATTACGTACATGATAATCGTTCTTGTAAACAAAAATGTACTGGATTTACCGTACAGTTTTATTTTTGAAAACAAAGCCATAAGCGTGAGTTTTCCAATATATAATGAATTATTTCGCGTTATGGGAATGATAGTAACCGGATGGATTACCGGCATATCCTGCAAGCGCCGCCTTGTGCTTTTTGACAGCATGATCGCATCCGAAAGCACCGCTGCCAAAGCCGCTTCAAAAACCGTGGAACAAACCCGCAGTATGGCAAAGACAATCCGAAAATCAACCGATGAAATATTTCTGTCATCAAAAGATATTTTTTCCACCGCGAACAGTCAGGCTGCGAGCGTTCAGGAAATCGAGAGTACCATAAATGAAAATGCGAAAATAGCCGGCGAAATTGCCGAAAAAACCGGCAATGTTGCCAATATTGCTTCGAAAATGGAAAATGATGTTAACAACGGGTTTTCTGTTCTTGAACGGAATGTCGGCCAGATGGAAGCCATCAAGGAAAAAAATGACAGGGTTATTTCCGGTATTATTGCGCTGGGAAACAAAATCACCCGTATTCGTGAAATAATCAGGACGATTAATACGATTACCGATCAGACAAAAGTTATTGCGTTTAACGCCGAGCTTGAGGCGGCGAGCGCCGGCGATCAGGGAAAACGGTTTTCGGTGGTGGCAAACGAAGTGAATCGTCTTGCCGACGACATTGCGGCGCTGACCAGGCAAATACGGGAGCAGGTGGAGGAAATACAGAATTCATCGTCATCGCTGATTGTTTCCAGCGAGGAAAGCGCTGACAAGATAACCGAAGGGAACAATCTTATCAGGGAGCTTGAGGATATATTCGGCGATATTCGTTCTGGGGCGGAAATAACGGCGAATCAGGCGCAGACGATAACGGTTTCAACCCAAAAACAGCGAAAATCCATTGAGCAAATCAATATTGCCATTACCGATATATCCGGAGGATTAAGTCATTTTCTGCTGTCAACTCAAATTGCGACATCTTCTGCTGAAGAACTTACGCAGATGATTGAGGAACTGGGCGATTTGTTGAATATAAAAAATAACTCCGAAGGTGAATCCAGAGAATAAATTGTATGCCAATAGACAGGGAAAAGTACATCGTAAAATATATTGACGAAGGACTTGAAAACATCACTCTGGTTGAAGGTCTTGTCTTTGCTGTTAAGGATGGCGCCTCGGTTGAAGGCGACCTGGCAACTTTGCTGCGCGCGCTGCATACCCTGAAAGGTTTGTCGCGTATGCTGGAGTTTAAGCGTATCGAAGCATTGACCCACGCTCTGGAAAGTGTTTTTATCGCCCTTAGGGAACAGCGCATTAGCCTGACTGAAAACGCGGTAAAACTTATCCTTGCCGTGCTGGCCCTGATCAAGCTGGGGATTGGTCTTGTACAGCGCACCAAAGACGATGCGATTGAAGTTCAGGAATATGTTGCGCAATTAAACGCTTTGGCGGCAAACGAGGTGTTTACGGAAAAAATCGCTGAAAAGACAACCGTAAAGATAACCGTAAAACAGCATAAAGAAGCAAAATCGGAAAGCATACGTCTGTCTCTTGAAAAAATTGATAACATCATTAAAAGTATTGCTTCTTTGCAGTCTCTTGAAATTGCCGCAAAGGCCATTTCTCTGGAAAGTGATGCGCTGAACAGTCTTATTAAAGAAAAAAGCCATAGTTTCAAAGGGGACAACAAAATGGAACGGCTGAGCGCAAGGATTAATTCAGCGCTGAAAAATTATGCGGTGGATGCGGGTAATCACATTCGGAGCGCGTATGATACTGTAATCTCGCTGCGCACCCTGCCGATTTCTACCATTCTTGACAACTATCCGCGTTATGTGTTTCAGCTTGCAGACGAAATGGAAAAAAAGGTGCAGGTTACCATCGAAGGAAAAGAAAATGAGATAGATAAAAATATTATTGAGTCCCTTTCAGACGTATTGATGCACATGGTCCGTAACGCAATAGACCATGGAATAGAAACACCGGAAGAACGGATTGCTGCGGGGAAAAGCGAAACCGGAAAAATTGCGATTGTCTGTTCCCGGGAAAGCGGCAATATGAAAATTATTATTGCCGATGATGGAAAGGGCATTGATCATGAAAAGATCAGGCAAAAAGCGCTGCAGGAAGGTTTGGTGACTGAATCCGCCGCCGCATCGCTTTCAAACGATGCATTGACCAGATTTATTTTTCAAAGCGGATTTTCTACATCCGGCAAAGTGAGTAATGTTTCCGGCAGGGGCGTGGGAATGGATGTCGTGCGTGAAAGTATTGAAAGCCTGAAAGGAAGCATTATTGTGGATAGTGTTTCGGGAAATGGCACCGTCTTTACCATTATTGTTCCCCTTTCAATCGCCGCGCTGATGGGATTCCCGGTAGTTTCAGGCGGGATGAAATTTATTATTCCCGCGAATTTTGTAGATACCATACTGTTGCTTAACAGTGATGACATTATTGCCATGGCCGACCAGCCGGAAATACAATACAATGACCGGATCATAAAACTGTATTATCTTAGCCAGGTTTTGCAGATAAAAACCGGTTCTGCCGCTCCTTCCGATGTTGTCTTTGTAATTATTATCCGCGCTTACGATGATATAGCCGCTCTGGCGGTGGACAATATCAACAGTATGCGATCGGTTATTCTTAAAACCATGCCGGCTTTTATAAAAAATATGCCGGTATTTTCCGGTATTGTGCTTAACGAAGATTATGAAATGGTAAGTGTTCTGCACATACCCACCATAATAAAAATGGCAAAGCGCGTTAAAACAATAGACCTGAAAAAACGGAATGCGGAATTTGAACAACTTCGCAAGTCCATTCTGGTTGTTGATGATTCACGCCCAACCCGTGAGATCGAAAAGGACATTCTTTCCGCAGAAGGATATCTTGTGGATATGGCAGCGGATGGGGCAGAAGCGTTGAAAGCCGCAAACGCCAAACGCTATGATCTGATCTGCACCGATATTAATATGCCGGTTATGGACGGTTTTATGCTTACCGAAAACCTGAAAAAAAATGAGGCGCTTTCACACATACCCATTATTGTTATTTCATCAATGGCAAGCGAAGAGCATCAACAACGCGCCGCAATGCTTGGCGCGTCACGGTATATTGTAAAAAATTCGTTTAATAATCATAATCTGCTTGAGGCGGTAAAAGACCTCATTGGAGAATAAGGAGACATTTATGGAAAAATATACTTTTCCCGGCGATTTTGTGTGGGGATCAGCAACGGCAAGTTATCAGGTAGAAGGCGCCATTCGTGAAGGCGGCCGGGGTGAAAGTATCTGGGATACCTTTGCCCGTAAACCGGGGGCGGTATATGCCGGAGAAAACGGAGATGTTGCCTGCGACCATTATCACCGGTATGCGGAAGATATTGCATTGATGGCGGAAATAGGTTTAAAAAGTTATCGTTTTTCCATTGCCTGGCCCAGAATTATACCGGATGGAACCGGCAAGGTGAACCCGGAAGGCATTGCTTTTTACCGCAAGCTCTGCGAAGAACTGCGAAAGTACAATATTGCAGCCTGCGCTACTTTGTACCATTGGGATTTGCCCCAGCCATTGGAAGATGCAGGCGGCTGGGCGGACCGGTCCATATTGAGCGCGTTTGAAACATACGCAAAAGTGTGTTTTCAGGAGTTAGGCGACATGGTTGATACATGGATTACGATCAACGAGCCGTACTGTATCGCCTATCATGGCTACCTCCGCGGCTTTCATGCGCCTGGCCACCGTGATACGAACAAGGCGCTGGCTGCGGTGCATCATTTAAATATGGCGCATGGCATCGCGGTCAGGGAATACCGCAAGCTGGGATTACAAGCCCCTATTGGAATCACCTGGAATCTTGTAACGCCGCGGCCGGCTACGGCAAGTGCAGCGGACGCAAAGGCCGTAACGTATGCAATGGCATTTGACACCGATGTGTTTACTTTACCCTGTCTGGGCAGGGGATACCCGGAATTGGTTACCAAAGATTTACAATATTCATTCCCTGTTAAAGACGGCGATTTTGAGGCCATTGCCCAGCCCATTGATTTTATCGGCATTAATTACTACGCCGAATCGCCGGTTGCCGCCGATGACAGCGCACCGCACAAATTTACCTACAAACCGTCCTGGCATGAAGTTACCGCAATGGGCTGGCCCATTGTTCCCGGCGGCCTTGAACGCCAGCTTATCTGGCTGGCCGATCTTACCAAAGGCGCTTTTGGCAAAGCTGAAATTCCAATCTATATTACCGAAAACGGCTGCGCCTACAACGACGAAGTCAGCGCCGACGGCAAAGTCCATGACCGAAAACGGATTGAATACCTGCAGCAGCATCTTGCAGTCTGCGCCAACGTGATACAGAAGGGAATTCCGCTGAAAGGATATTATGTCTGGTCATTGCTTGATAATTTTGAATGGTCATACGGTTACACCAAACGCTTCGGCATTATTCATGTCGATTACAAAACCCAAAAGCGCACTCCCAAAGACAGCGCCTACTTCCTGCGTGACGTCATCGCCGGCTTTGCCGAGTGGTGAGGGTGGTCTTTCCCCAAACTACCCTTCCCGCCGGCCGCCCGAACCAGGCGCCATGGGCAGTACCTGTTCATCCTTGTCGATGAGTACCTCAATGACGGCGGGTTTGCCGGCGGCGTTATGTACTATGCTTTTTTTCAGTGCGTCAAGGAATGATGGTTCGTCAATGGCGCGGAAGGCGTTGACGTTATAGGCGTCGGCGAGTTTTATAAAATCGGGGCCGCGGCCGTCCAGATCGGTTTCGGAATAACGGCCGTCGTAAAAAAAGCGCTGCCACTGCCGTACCATTCCCAGACTGCGGTTATTGAAAATAATGATCAGCGCGGGAATGTTGTACTGTACCAGCGTTGCCATTTCGGTACAGCTCATTCTGAAACAGCCGTCGCCGGAAAAAAGCGCCACGGGGCGGTTGGGGTTTGCCATTTTTGCGCCCAGCGCTGCGCCCATGCCAAAGCCCATGGTGCCCATGCCGCCGGAACTGATAAAAGAACGGGGGCGGTTAAACGGAAAAAATTGCGCGGTCCAAATTTGATGCTGTCCCACATCGGTAACGGCTATCGCCTCTTTGCCCAGCGCTTTTGCGGTTTCCTGAATCACAAAACAGGGGTGCAGCGCCGTTTCACGGCGGCGCGCTGTTGGCGCTGCTGCTTTCCATGTTTCAATGATATCATCCCATTCGCTTGCCACTTTTTGAGGGAGCGCTTTGATAAGGCGGGTGAGCGCTTCTTTGAGATCGCCCACGATAAAAGCGTCGGCTTTCATATTTTTGTTTATCTCCGCCGGATCAATATCAATGTGCAGAATTTGTGCGCCGCGGGCAAGTGTTACATGGCTGGTCACGCGGTCGGAGAATCGCGCCCCCAGTGCGATTAACAGGTCTGCTTTTTGCACTGCCTTGTTTGAAGCGGCGGTGCCGTGCATTCCAATCAATCCGGTGCAGAGCCGGTGATCGTGGGGGAAGGCCCCCATGCCCATCAGGCTTAACACCACCGGGGCGTTCAGCCGCTCGGCAATGGTTCGCAGTTCAGCCGCTGCGCCGGAATGGATGACCCCGCCGCCGGCATACAACACCGGCCGTTTTGCCGATGCAAGCAGGGCAGCGGCATTTGCAATGGCGGCATCGGTAACCGTTTCCCGCCTGCCTCTATTGGCAAGCCGTTCCGCGCGGCCTTCTGCCACCGAAGCGGAATCCGGCGATTGTTTCCAGCTGCAAAGCGCAGTCGTAACATCTCTGGGAATGTCGATTAACACCGGACCGGGTCTGCCGGAAGCAGCGACAATGAATGCCTCGCGGATTACTTCGGCAAGGTCTTTCACGTCTTTGACAATCCAGTTGTGCTTGACTATGGGCATGGTGACTCCGGCAATGTCCACTTCCTGAAAGCTGTCCTTGCCAAGCAGGGGAACGCTTATGTTGCCGGTAATGGCAATAATGGGAATCGAATCGATGGCAGCAGTGGCAATGCCGGTTACCAGGTTCGTTGCTCCCGGACCGGATGTCGCAAGACAAACTCCCACCTTGCCGCTTGAACGGGCATAACCGTCAGCCGCATGGGCGGCATATTGTTCATGGCTTACCAGAATATGCCGAATCCGTTCACTTTGTTGGTATAGCTCATCATATATATGCAGAACCGCCGCCCCCGGATACCCAAAGACCGTATCCACCCCCTGTTCGATAAGAGACTCAATGAGTATCCTCGCCCCGGTATATTGCATTGTTTCTTTCGTCATTTTTTCACTTTTCACTTTTCTTTTCCGTTAATAGCATATATTCAATTGAATCCACCAGGGCGGCGCGGCTTGCGTCGATGATGTCCGTCGAAACCCCCACAGTATTCCAGCTTTGCTGGCCGTCAGTCGATTCAATTAACACCCGCACTTGTGCGGCAGTTGCATCTTTGCCGTCAATGACCCGTACCTTGTAATCTTCCAGCCTGATCTTTGCCAGGCTTGGAAAAAAGCGAGTCAATGCCAGCCGGAGCGCGCTGTCCAGCGCATTTACCGGCCCATCCCCCTCGGCGGCGGCGATCTCATGCTGGCCGTCAACCAGTACCTTTACCCAGGCCTGGGAACAGGCAATGGCAGCGCCGGCAGGGTGTTCGCTCATCACGCGATACGCCTCAATGGTGAACAGCGGCTTGTATAAACCCAGTTCCTGCCGTACCAGAATTTCAAAGCTGGCGTCTGCGCCCTCAAATGCCCAGCCTTTTGCCTCAAGCAGCTTTAGTTTTTCAGCTAACGCAATGGTTACCGGATGATCTTTGGTAATTGCCGGATCAACCTTTTTTGCCCGCTCGGCAATGGCCGAACGCCCGCCAACCTCGCTTACCAAAAAATGCCGTTCGTTGCCCACTGCCGCAGGATCAATATGCTCGAATGATTGTTTTATTTTGATAATACCATCGGCGTGCATTCCGGCCTTGTGCGAAAATGCATGCCCCCCCACATACGGCATATCATCGCTTATGCCCACATTGGCAATTTCCGCTATGCGGCGCGTTAGCTCGCTGATTCGGGCAAGGTTTCCTTCCGGCAGACAGCGCAGTTTCATTTTGAGTTCCAGGTTGGGAATCAACGCCGCCAGCGCCGTATTGCCGCAGCGTTCCCCAAAACCAACCAGCGTTCCCTGCACATGGGTACAGCCCGCCTGCACGGCGCCAATGGTGTTTGCCAGCGCAAGGCCGGTGTCGTTATGTGCATGGATTCCAAGCGGCACATGGGGAATATTGTTTTTTACCGCCTGCACTCCGGCAATAACGGCATCGGGAAAGGTTCCGCCATTGGTGTCGCATAACACAATGCGATCAGCGCCTGCGTCCATTGCCGCCTGTACCGTGGCAAGAGCGTAAGCGGGATTTGCTGCCCAGCCGTCAAAAAAATGTTCGGCATCGTACATGACCATGCGGCCTTTGGCTTTCAAAAAGGCAATGGTTTCGGCAATCATGGCAATATTTTCTTCGGGACTGACTCGCAGCACCTCGTGTACATGGAGGTCCCAGCTTTTGCCAAAGATCACCACCGCTTTGGTTTCTGCATCAAGTAGCGAGCGCAGTTGCTCATCATCCGCCGCCTTTATACCTTTTTTGCGGGTTGAACCAAAAGCGCATATCTGTGCGTTTTTCAAATTAAGGGAAGAAACAGTTCTGAAAAATTCCAAGTCCTTGGGATTACTCCCCGGATTCCCCGCCTCAATCCATTCCACCCCCAGTTCATCAAGCGCCTCCGTTACCGCAAGTTTATCACGCAAAGAAAACACAATCCCCTCACCCTGCGCCCCATCCCGCAACGTCGTATCAAGAATCTCTATATCAAACCTAAACTCATTCCTCATTTCTCATCCCTCATTCCCCCCCTAGTCTTTCCACGGGAAAATAAAATTGCGGAATGTTCTGGTTCCGGTTTTATCCCGTTCTTCAATCAATAACACATCCCAGGGGATAACCGGTCGTTTGGAAGCAGCCACCGCTTCCGGGTTTGCTTCCAGCCAGTCGTATTTTAAAAGGCGCAAGCGCATCGCTTCGTCAAGGAAAAGGAGCATCCCTGCCGGACCTGGAAGGAGCAATGCAAGCATTATTGACAGTATCAATGTTGCAATGGTATACAAAAAAGAAAAAAAGGAAAATCCCGCATTGTCAAAAAAAATGATAAAACATTTCTTTATTATTTTGAACGATTTGGTATCCAGACGGGCGCGAATTGCAAAGAAGAATTGAAAGGAAATCAGGGACAGTATCAATGTCCAGAATATTACCCCGCCCAGTATCAATCCGATAATGGAATTCATGCTCAGATAAAAAGGTATGGCGAACCGGGCCATGATAAAAAGCGCGCACGCTATCAGACTCATGATAATACCTGCCGGCAGGCCTGCCTTAATGTTTCTGAAAAAATCGGCAAAACCAAACATCCCATAGTCTGACAGAGCCTTTACCGAAAGGGCTGTAGCGGCAAGATATACAAAACACCACACAACCCCCATTACGGCAACCGCAATGGAAAGGGCGGGAACGGGAATAATACCGGGAATCAGTACCGGAATGGTCAGCGATACAATAAATCCCAGGTTAACCAGGACAATACGGAGCATATTATCCCACAGATCAAAAAATGTCTTCTTAATAAGAAACCCAATCATGCGTGCCTCTTCCTCCATAATAGGAAAAAATCGGTATATCGTCTATTGCTTTTTAGGAAGCATTGTGCTATACTGCCAGCATGAAGTATCACATTTTTATCGGCTCAACGCTGGATGATTTGAAAAATGAACGCAGGGAGCTCCCCCGTATCGTGATGGAGCTCGGTCATATTCCGGTTATGGCAGACTATCTTGACGAAACAGTCAGGAACACCCCCAAGCTGCTGCAAAAGGCCATAGAGGACTGTGATTACTTTATTGCCCTGGTGGCCCACAAATATTCCACCGGAGGCACAGACGGGACAGTGTTGCCGCTGATTGCGGAATATACAATCGCCGCAAAAAAGGGTATACCGGTGCTTTCTTTGATTATTGATGATAAAGCCCGCAGTAAACCGGCAAAAAAGGAAAAAAGCACCATATTTGTCTCAAAATTGAACAATTTTAAGGAAAAACTCCGGGCCGGCCCCTGTGAAACCTGGGTAAATGTCCCCGATTTGTGCCTTAAAGCGCAGACCCTGTTATTGCAGGAACTGAATATCAATGCCAGACCTGGCTGGGTACGGGCGGACAAGCTCATCGATCCAACCGTTGCCAATGAACTTTCCCGGCTGAGCAGTGAAAATGACGCGCTTCGCCGCCAAATTCGCCTTGAGGATAGCGCGGCAATTGCCAAGCTGCAAGACAAGCAAAAGCATGACCTCAAGGTGCTTGCCCTGAATAAAGTGCCATTAAGTTTCTATTATACCTCCGGCGATAATTGGGAAAACAGCCGCCAGTTCCGGTATATTCGTATTTTCAAGATATTGGTCCCCGAATTGGCCATTGGAAAAACCACCGCCGAAATTGCCCGGTTCCTGGGCACGGTGCTTAACCCCGATCTGGACAAAACGGTTCGTAAAGACTATCCCACACCGTCCAATACCATCAGAAAAATTATGGCGGATCTGTCCATGTTCAAGCTGGTTAAATGTGTCAATGAAGGGGAAGTAAAAGTAGGCGATGAGATATGGGAAATTTCCGAGTACGGAAAAGAACTCTTTTCGGCATATCGTATGCGCCAGCTTGAAAAGGCCATCGTTAAAAAATCCGAAGAATAGTGTTCAGGCATTGATTTCTAGCTCCGACTCCTCATTCTTCATTCCTCATTCCTCATTCTCCTCGCTGCATACCCATACCGTTTTTTGTGATGGTAAAGATGATGTAGAAACCATGTGCCGCATAGCCTTTGACAAAGGCCTTGCTGCCATCGGATTCAGCGCCCATGCCCCGCTCGAAAAAGCCGGGCTGGAAACATTCTGGAACATGAAAAATGAACGAATGGGAGACTATATCAACGAGGTCAACGCTGCCCGCCGCCGCTGGGAGGGAAAACTTGCCGTGTATCTGGGACTGGAACTTGATTACATCAAAGGCTTGCGCTCGGCATGGGACAGCGACATTCGGGAATGTAATTTTGACTATATCATCGGCTCGGTGCATTTTGTGGTACCGCCGGAAGGCGCGCCCAATGGCGCGCCGTTTACCATTGACGGTTCGGCAGCGGAGCTGGAAAAAGGAATCGCAGAAGGCTTTGCCGGCGATGGTGCGGCAATGATGCAGGCGTACTGGGATGCAATGGCAGAAATGATAGCCCTTGGCGGCATTGACATTGTTGGCCATTTGGATCTGGTCAAGAAAAACCATGCCGCCCGGCCCTGGCTCGCCATGGATCGTATCGATGGCATTGCCCGCGCCATTGCGGCCGCCGGCCTGGTCGTCGAAGTGAACACCGGCATCATTAACCGCGGCTACCTGAGCGAACCCTGCCCTTCGCCGGCAATCCTGCGCCTGTTACGGCAGCACAATGTCCCCGTCACCATCACCGCCGACGCCCACCGCGCCGAGCATCTTGACGGCAATTACCCCATCGCCTGCCAAACCCTGCTCGACGCCGGCTACACCAGCCACGTTACCTTCGCCGGCAGAAAAAACAACAAACCCACCTGGTATGAACAGAAATTATTCCCATTTTAACACGCCAAGGCGCAAAGGCGCAAAGCTCGCCAAGATTAAGAAAGGTGGGTTACGGCGTATTAAGCAATAACGCGGCTCTCCACTTTTTTTCTTCACTTGGCGTCCTTTGTGATCTTTGCGCCTTGGCGTGAAAAAATTTGGAAAAAAATCAATCAACCTTCAGCTGCATTGCCTGGGCCATTTTGAAAAACAACTCGGTGTTGTCGTAATAGCCGCCAAAAAGCGCCTGCTGTGCGCCGCTGGCAAAAACGGGAAGCGGAACGCCGGTATGGGAATAACTGGTCCAGCCAATGCCCGCAGTCTGATTCAAAATTTGGGTAAGCGTTACCGTGAGCGGCTCATACCAGCCGTACAGCAAATACCGGTCTTCGGCAAAAGGACGTGTGTGTGTTATGCCCATTGATCGCTGAAATGCCCATTCAATTGCCTGTTTTTGGACATCGCTCAGCGAGTTAAAATCAATGCCAAATGATTCATTTATGGCGGGCAGCAGATCGGCAAGGCGTGCGTTATTCGCGGCGGTATGTGCCTTGTAGGGATTCAGCACCTCATCATTAAAGGCAACGAATGATCGTGTTTGCAGGGCAATTTTGTCAAAAGCAGTGTCAGTGTGTGTGCCGGCAAACCCAATGGACATTCCGCCAGTCTCATGATCGCCGGTTACCACGATAAGGGTTTCTTTGGGATATTTTTTGGCGAATTCAATCGCCACGCGAACCGCCGCATCCAGAGCAAGTACATCATGAATCACCGCGCCCGCATCATTGGCATGGCTTGCCCAGTCAATCTTTCCGCCTTCAACCATCATAAAAAAGCCCTTGGGGTTTTCCAAAAGCTCAATGCCTTTTCTGGTAAAATCGGCAAGAGACAACTCACCCGGCTTGCGATCAATGTCGTATTTCATCGCGCCCCCATCCTGCAGCACAGGGTTTATCGCAATAACCTTCCCGGCGCCGCGCTTAAGCGCATTAAAACCTTCGATAGTATCAATGTAGGTAAAGCCGTTTGCCGTTGCAATTTCTGCCGCATCCAACTGGTCATTATTTCTGCCGCGCCGCTGGTCAATGGAACCACCGCCAAAATAATCAAAAGGACTGGTGGCAAGCTGAACGGCAATATCGTAATAATCATTCCGCGACGGGCTTTGCGCGTAGAAACAGGCTGGCGTTGCATGATTCAAAGTTACCGTGGACACAATGCCCACTTTCATTCCCGCTTCATGGGCATATTCGGCAATACTTTTAAATTTTTCGGTTTTGCCAACATCCATGTTAATAACGCCGTTCAGCGTTTTTCTGCCTGTCGCAATAGCCGTTCCCGCCGAAGCCGAATCGGTAATAAATGAACCCGCATCATGCGTGGTGGTCAGCCCCGTTACCGGAAACGCACTAAAGTCCAGGTGCGTCACCGTAATCTCCGATGAACTGCGGGCAGTGGCAAACACTTCCGCGGCGTTAATCTGGGCCATTCCCATACCATCACCGATAAAAAGAAACAGATATTTTACCTGCCCATCCCGGTTGCTATTGCAGCAGCCTGCAAACAAAAACAGAAACCCAATAACGCACACCAAAACAATAAAACGATTTTTCATGGCAATACTCCTTTGCACCATTATACTATACTTTCCCTTTGCGATCTTTACGCCTTTGCCTTTAAAAAACAGTGATTGACACCTTTTCCAGCGAGTTCCCCTCCGTGCCTTAGTGTGATACCCCTCGGGTAAAATTCGTATCAAAATGACCCACAATATACCCCCAAAAGACCGACTGAGTCATTTTGACCCATTTTTAGCATCATTGAGCCGCTTTTACCCAAAAATGACCTGTTTTCTAATGAAACCTCCCCTATATTCACCCGTAAATTACCCCCTTCTTCGCTTTTTTGCATATAATCATTACTAATTTTGTCAGGAAATGCCTTGCTTGGCACGGTTCTTGCTGCATTGTAGGTGAAACAACAAGGAGGCATTTATGACAGCGACCAAAGGAAGAAAGAGAACAAGGACAACAAAAGCCAATGCGGATGAAAATGTATTGAGGATATACCTCAAGGAAATCAACCGTATTGCCCTGTTAACCAGGGAAGAGGAAGCGCAGATTGCCAGAATAGCCGCACGAGGTGATACTGCCGCCCGTAACAGACTGGTAAGCGCAAACCTGCGTTTTGTGGTCAGCGTGGCAAAAAAGTATCAGGGACATGGAATATCCCTGGCCGATCTCATCAGCGAAGGCAACATAGGCCTCATCCTTGCGATAGAACGATTTAACGCTGATCGGGGTTATCGCTTCATATCGTATGCAGTATGGTGGATACGCCAGTCCATCATCAAAGCCCTGTACGAAAAGTCCAGACTTATCCGTTTACCCGCTAACCGGGCAAGTGACCTTGTCCAGATGGAAAAAGCCCGAAAAATGCTTTCCGGTAATGGCAACGCCGAAAGCGAAATACGTGAAATTGCCCAAATGCTTGATGTAGGCGAGAATTACGTCGCAGATACAATGGCTATTTCCCGGGAAGTATTGTCACTGGAAAAGCTGCTCGATTCCGAAAAAGGAGCCGCATCGTTAGGGAACTGCGTGGTGGACAATCGCTATGATGCCCCCGAACAGGCAGCAATGCAAAAATTCCTTGAGAATGATATCGAAGAGATACTGGGCACCCTTAATTTCAAGGAAGCGGAAATAATCCGCCTGCGTTTTGGCCTGGGAAAACGAGAACCCCTGTCTCTCCAGGAAATAGGCGATCGTTTCAACCTGACCAAAGAACGCATCCGTCAAATAGAAGAAAAAGCGCTGCTCCGCCTGCAGCACCGCAGCCGCAGCATCAAGCTGGAAGATTATGTTGCATAAATGTATGTATGGGAAAAAGGGGACAAATTCTTGTTTTTTTTGATGTGCAGTATTGACACTGTTTGAAAAAAAAGCTACAGTATAAGAACCCTTGGGGGTGTAGTGAAGTTGGTTATCACGCTGGCCTGTCAAGCCGGAAATCGCGGGTTCAAGTCCCGTCACTCCCGTTATAAAACAAATGCCCTTGGCTAACCACTTGGGTTTTTTCACGGGCAGTAGCGCAGATGGTAGCGCGCTTGGTTCGGGACCAAGAGGTCGCCGGTTCAACTCCGGCCTGCCCGATTGTCCACCTGTACAGGTGCCGCCCAGACGAGGTGGTTGTGCTATTTTTGAAAAAAATACACTTTTTTTCAAAAAACACTTGACAAAAAAGAAGTAATTCAGTAACTTTTAATAGATACTGTTAAAGTAGTATTGATATTGGATAGAGGGGCTTTGCGGGTAAATCCTTGCAAAGCATAACATAGCGTAGTTTTTGGGACATTTTTACCAAAAATCTCAAGCATAATCAGCGTAGACCGATAATTGATAAGCAATTTCGGCTATAGCCTGTATATGCGAATTTTACAATTTTTGCGTCCAGGCACTTGACAAAGTGAGGACAAAAAAGATAATTTTGTAAAATCGGGCTTTAATGTCCGTGCGGCGTACAGCCGTGTGCGATGAATAATCGCGCTTGATAATTGGCAAAAAGCCGGTACCGCAAGGTGCTGGCGAAAGGGAAGGGGAGAGAGAATTAGGAAGGAGCCACCGGCCTCTGAGAAGGGGCCGGCTGCGAAGTTTTGAGGGGGCTGACTGGGGA
>Ga0123356_10000768_pt1 | contig 35454 bp, 40 predicted proteins | sample TergutEmb28metaG_2_FD_92546 | JGI IMG/M metagenome (GOLD analysis project Ga0123356, IMG submission 92546) | Embiratermes neotenicus P3 segment gut microbial communities from Petit-Saut dam, French Guiana - Emb289 P3 | ecosystem: Host-associated > Arthropoda: Insects > Digestive system > Gut ...
CCGCTTCCCCGCTTCTTCAAAGACTTTCTTTACAAGTTCTTCGTCAAGCCGGATTGTTTTATTGACCGTTTGCCTGTCTTTCGGGTCAAATTCCATAAAAATCACCCCCATTACAGTACAATTATACATGAAATCGCACTGTTATAAAATACTACATACAAGCACCCATATAATGGTTGCAATTATGGGGGCAATGTGTTATAATAATTTTGAAATATATCAAATAAAGGAGCAAAGCAATGAAAAAAAGGGTATTTACGATTACGCTTGTCTTGGTGCTTTTAGCAAATACGGCGGGGATTCTGCCTTTTAGACTTGGCGATGGACTTGCAATAATTGCAGAAGCAAATATAACCACAGGCGATTTTATTCATGTAAATTACGCCGGATATTATGACGAGTATGGTGATAGAATTACTATGCCCGGAACTGTTATAACAGGATACATCGGAACGGGCGGTAATTTAACCCTTCCAAGAAGCATAAACAACCGTGTTGTTTTCGGTATAGAAAACAGCGCATTTGAAGGAATCAACAGCATAAGGACTATATCACTCCCTAATGCTTTGGTGGGTATAGGTGGCGGAGCATTCAGAAATTGCACAAATATGACCTCTGTGAACATTCCAAGCAGTGTAAATTGGATAAGCGCAGAAGCATTTATGGGTTGCACAAGATTATTATCTATAAATATACCATGGCGAGTGAAAACGGTTGATAATAGTCTTCTTGAAGACTGCACAAGACTTGTTGTGGCAAGGTTGAATAGCGGTACAGAGACGATAAACAGTCGCGCTTTTGCCAATTGCCCGAATATGAGAGCGTTATTAATACCCGCAAGCGTAACAACAATAGACCCTCTTATTTTCGGTGATTATTTCCCCGAAAACATAACTATCTATAGCCCCGAAGGTTCGGCGGCACAGACTTTTGCAATCCAAAATGCTATTCCGCACGTTATTGCGAACGAAGCAAATTTTAATTTAATCATGTCAAGATATATGTCAATCGTTGAAAACCATGATTTTATTGATGAAGACGAGCCGACTGACGGAAGAACGCTTAACGTCGTTATCAGAGACGAGAATTTCAACTTTATTTCAGATATAACTGTAGCAACAAGAGATAATTTTGATGGAATACAGATATATGATAGCGCAGTAAGTAACGAAAACGGACGCGCTAAACTGACCGTGCCGGAAGATTATGAAGGCGAACGAATACAATTAGTTGCATGGGCAAGAGGTGATAGCTTATCCCAACCTCCTATAATTGTCAGAACAGTTGAAGTTGATGAACTGCACGTTACACAAAATATAACAATACACGACAAAAGCAATGAGTATTTAGAATCGGCGACAGTAAACGGAAACTGCGTTTTATATCAAGCCGGAAAAGTAAATATAGGCGACCCGAACAAGCCAACTGCTCGATTTGATTTTATTTATAACGACCCGCAAGGGCGTATCCCTATGGAAGTAGAAGTTTCAAATAATAGAGAAACATGGTTCTCAAGTGTAGGTTGTTTTTCCGAAGAGAAAGATGTTCCTTCATCAAAACCAGCCATATTTAATGTTATCGTTGTGATATTTGCTTCATGCTTAATCGAAAGTGGAAATTTAAGATTGTTTTCATCGCTGAGGTTCTCAAGATTTAATTCAAAAACTAACCCTCCTAAAACAGGGGTATCGTCCGGGAATGGGATTGGAATTGTTTTTAATTCTTCAAATATATTCCCGATATTCGTTGGAGGGGCAAAATCATAAATATCAAAGCGTAATAAAAACCATTTGCTTGTGGTATTATCCGAAAAATAAAAACGAACTGTTATAGTTTCTGAAAGTATATTTACAGGGATATTTGCAGTTAAGACTTGCCTGTCTCGCGTTACCGCTCCGGGATTAAAGGCGGTATTTCTATATATTCTTGCTGTTGAAGCCTGTAACGATAGAGAAAACTCATGACTTCGGGCGGCGGGTTTAAGCTTCTGCGGCTTCGCCTGTTCTTCGGGGTGTCCGTGTAAATGCCGTCTGCGTTAGTATAGTTTGACGTTCTCTTAACGGATATAATTCCCCTGTTAAAGTCAATGTCTTTCCACTCCAGTCCGAGCAATTCGCCGCGCCTTAGTCCTGTGAAGATTGCCAGTGTGAAGAAAGCAATGTGTTGAAATTCTTCTATAGGCTGTTTTTGTAAGCAGTCTAAGAATTTCTGTGCTTCTTCTATGGTGTACACTTCGCGTTCGACCTCTTCGGCTCTCGGCAGTTCTGCCATGCGACAGGGGTTGTCCTTGACAATCTGCATTTTCATAGCATAACTAAAAACCGTTGAAATGAAAGAAACATGATTTTTAACCGTTTTCGGGGATAACTTCCGTGTCCGATTGTCAAGCCGTTCGCCGTTGCATAAATCGCTGATGAAGCGTTGAATCTCGCGGGGTGTGATTCTATCCATTCTAAGGTGTCCGATTGCCTTATAAACGCGGGTTTCAAGCCCTCTATAATTTACAATCGTGCGCCGTTTCAGCTTCAATTCTGCAACTTCCTCAAACCACCTACGAGCGAAGCTCTCAAATTTAATAACCGCTGTAGTTTTCCCGCTCTTACATTCTTCCTCAAACAATACCGCCTGTCGGTTCAGCTCCCTTTCAATTTGCTTTGCTGTCATGTTTTCGGGCGGCTTCCATGTCTTTGTCTGCCTTACTTGCTTACCGTGCATATTATAGCCATGCGAAACGGAAATTTTATAAGAATTACCTATTTTTTGTGTTGTAGCCATATCTTTATAGCCCCTCCAAGCCAAAAGACTATGGCGCATTTCCTTATATAAATTATAGCATATTTCGCTATAATTGTCAATAGGAAATACGCCATAAATGTAGATTTATTCGGCTTTTTCGCCGATAATATCGAATAAAACACTTCGGTTGATTAAGTATTTTTTGCCTGCTTTTATATGCGGCAGTGTACCGTCAATGCACATCTGCCGAATACGGAACGGTGTCAAGCCGTTTACGAGTGCGGCGGCTTCGTTAATTGTCAGCATTGTTGCCATTTTCTGCACTTCCTTTCATAAATTTTCTTGCTTTCGGGTTCTTGCTATAAACTCGCTTGTTCGTCATAACCTCAAAGCAATTCGCGTTGTCAATTATTTTATAACTGCGCTCAAATATTTTCGCATAGCCGTTCACAAGGTCAGCCGCTTCACGGTTGCACATAGTTATTTCGACAGGCTTTTTTATTCCTCTGCTTATTCTGTAGAGGTGAAAGCCTTTCGGGTAAAGTTTAAGCCGCGCGCCTTTGATGATTGCTTTGCTCTGCTTTTTGCCGTCTGCGCCGACCGTTTCAACGACTTTGAAATCGCTTGCTTTAACATTCGGCAGTTTCCCTGCCGCACTCGCGACATCTTCAAAAGACATATCGCCGAGGTATGCCGTGAGATACGCGCCGAGGTTGTCAGCTTCGCCAAGCTTTCGCACATTCACAAAGCCCTGCCGCCACATTTCGCGCACATCAGAATTTTTCATATACGGCGCGGGCTTGTCGAATATCAGCAAGCAATGCAAATGCCACGCGCCGCGCTGTTGCGGCTCTGCGGCTGTTATGTACTCATAACGTCCGTACTGCTTGCGACAACGGCGATTGAACGCACGGAAATCTTCCAAAAGCCGCTCGGTGTCCGTCATGTTCTCTGCATAAGTCAGCGTCAACCACTTGCAGTTTACATGATTCGTGACGTTAGTGTTAATGTAATCGCGCAGACGTTCAAGCGATTCTTTGACCCCCTGCGTTGAATCAAGCCTGTTTTCGCCGTGCTTGACTTCGTGGACTTCGCCTGTACCCTCGGACTTCACGATATAGAAATCATCGTTAATACGCTCAATCGGAAATTCGCTGTTTCGCTTGTCCGTGTACTTGACGGTGACTATATCGCCTGTCAGCTTAACCGTCACAGGCTCGCTGTCGTTAATATGTATGCCCTTGTCAATTCTTATAAATTCTTTCATGGTGCGCTCCTTTCGCTCGTGCGTGTTCAGATTTGCTTCAATAAGTCAAGTTAAACGGCGCGGTGGGCGGCTCTCGCTACGCTTCGCCGCCCGCCGCGCCGAAGCTTGTTATAATGGTTTAGACAATGCCGCCCTGCATAATGCTTTGACGGCTTCCATGTCACGGACTTGCGGGATTTTAATATGGCTCAAATGCGCGCCATTTTGCAAAATGCGCCCCTCGCCGCGTTTAAACCGCTTCTTGTTCTCGAAATCTTCGGGAAACTCGCTGAAAATCATGGTTTTCAACTCTTTGCTGATGTTCGAGAGGGCTATGACTGTGCCGAACTGCTCCCGCGAACCGAGTGGGAAAACTGCGCTGTCGCACCTTTGCGTGAAGCACCAAAAGCGGACAGAAGCACGACCGCAAGCCCTGCCCATAAGCAGTATTTCTGAAATTCTGCTCATTGTCTGCGTGGCGGCTTTTTTATCTTCTGCTTGTTGCGAGAGAACCGCGCTGACATACTCGTCAAATATGAAAGTCACAGGGTTTTCGCTCATATCCTCACCCGACAGCCGCGCGCAAAGTTTGCTGTAAACAATGTCGAGTGCGGCGAAAACGTCCTTATACTGGAAGTAACGCGGTAAGCCGTTCAAGTAGCTGAAAGTTTCATCACCCTTGAAATTCGCGAATATAATTTCGCCGTGCGGCTCGGCTTCGTGCAGTTGCGCTACAGCGCGATGAAGTGCGTAACTTTTTCCGCTTCCGCTCGCTCCGATTCCCATAAAATGCGTGTTTTCGGAGCGTGCAAGGCTCATTTCAATAGGTTCTCGCAGTCCGTAATTCTGCCACTTGTCGAGCCAGTAGCCGAGAGTGATTTTTTGATTACTCAATCAAATCGCCCCTTTCGGACGGCTTTACACCATGGGAGCAGTACAGCAAAATCCGATTACGGTTGTTGCCGCGATATTGAATAGGCTCGACCAAGCAGACGTTCAGAGCGTCCTCAATTTCGTTTTGAAGTTCTTCCCACCGCCGCAATGCGATACCCATGCTGTAGAAATCCAGTATAAATATCTTTGAACCTTTGATTTTCTCGCAGGAAACAAGTATAGGGCAACCGTTAATGGCGAGGTCATTCCGCTCAAATGCCATGTATAACCTGTCCTCAATTCGCCGTGCATTTCGGGGAGTGCCGAGTAGCATTATCATTGCAAAAGTCGGCAAGAAAAAGATTATCGCCATGAGTGCAGATGTTATCCAGCCCGCAACTTGCGGAAACAGGGGAATGTCAATATTTATCAATGATAGAGCCTTGTCTATGTAAGTCCATATGACCGACATAATTAAAACCGTTGTTGCCACAAACAAGCATTTCCACGGCTTTTCCCCTATGTTAGCAAAGCCTTTGCAAATTCGCAGTGATAACTTTTTCCTGTTCCTGCGCCGCTTTATGCGCTTGGCGGTTGATATATCAAAATCAATATTTTTTGTTTCCATTCAATTACTCCTTTCAAGGTGAGCCGCACAGGGGATAAACCCTTTATTTATCCCCCTCGGCTCGTGGTTTGTCCTACTTCGCGGCGTTTATGAGTTCAATGCCGCTTGCTTCCGCTGTAATTATGCCGCCGGTCGGATATAACGTCACGCGGCAGTCCGCGAACTTGACGAAAATGGGCTTCATCGCCGCGCAAGCCGCCGTTATAGCCTCGTCCGAAACATTCGGGAGCTGGTCAGCTCCGCGCACTTTTACGGTCAGCGAGGTAAATTTTCCACCTTGCAGTGCTACTGTAAACTTAGTGCCTATCGGTGTTTCAGAGGTTTTTTTGCCGTCAGCATACGGAAAAAGATTCGCTTTTTCCGTAAGTATTGCGAATTCTTGTCCGCCGTTTACCGCGGCGAGGGTTAAATCGAGTTTTTTAAGCATTGCTTTTCCTTTCCAGTTCCCCGCCGCATTGTCCGCGCTTGACCGTTTGGCGGAGTTTTGTTGATTTAAGAGCTTGCTCTAATATAATTGTAAGTGAAAAAGAGGACAATAATTGTCCTCAATTAAAAAATAAATTAAGATTATTTCATAAATTTTTTGTAAAGCCATGAGCGTTAAGTATTTCTTGCAGTTTTTCCGCTTCCTCTATAAGATTTTCTTTTTTTGCGCGCTCGATAGCCTTGTTAATCGTTTGCGATTCTTGATAACTTAATGAACGTTTCGCGCCGCCGACACATCTTACACCGCCGCCAACCCCCCGCTGTGTTTCTATGCCGCCGTCAGTTTCTTCATAAAGGAAGTCTATATCGCGGCGAATAGTTCTTAAAGTGGTTCTTTGATATTGCGGGGGTAGGCTGTTATAGATTTCTTCTATTGTTGTCCAGTTCCCTTTCGGTTTGCTGTGTAGTATTCGCAGAATTTCTTGTCTGCGTAGCGCGGTATAAGATTTTTTCCCTTTCGTCATTGGCAAATCCTCTTTTCAAGAATTTGCAATTATCGGTTTTATCTTCCCTATAAATATTTAAAAGAACAGGGAAACGCAAAAACCAAACCTTATAGTAGAACATAATTTAATGCTCTGCAATAGGTTTTGATTCTTACGTTTCCCTGTTTCAAAAGGTCAATATAAATATAATATTTATTATTGAGGTTGAAATACAATGACGAAACAATAATTGCCCATATATGCCCTATAATCTTAGATAAACAAGTTTACTAAGTGCTATACGCTTTATGTCACGTCGCTATAACGCACATATATGATAATCAGATGATTGCAATTTATTCAATTTTTATCATTATATCATAAAGCATATATAAAGTCAAGCAATAAAAAGCGACACCCTTAAAAGGTGTCGCTCATGTTATTATAGCACAAGATTAGATTAGATTATATCTTCTCAATAATTCCCGCCACAAGCCGCAGAATGTTCAGCGCATCCGTAGTCCCGACATCACCGTTCTTACCGTTCGCAACGTATTGCTGAATTGAATTCAATTCAGAGATTCCCGCAACGTGCCGAAGCAGTGCAAGCGCGTCCGTTGTCTGCACCTCGCCTGTGCCTGTTATATCGCCAGTCTTGAACGTCAGCACAAGAAAATCGCCTGTTTCTCTGACGTTTACGTTCGCGTTGCCGTTCGTGCCGACTGTGGAAGCTGAAACAAATTCGAGCGCGCCGCTTGCCGCGTTGAATTTCACAAGCACCGCGTTTTGACCCGCAAAAGCCGCGCCTACGCTTACGCTTGTATTGCCTGTCGCGCCTGTCGGGATTCTAAGCTGTCTGATTGGAATATCTGCGCTAAGGCTTAGAGCCGTTAAAGCTGTGCGCGGAATGTTCGTGACAGTCCATGTTGCTGTGCCTGTGGTGACTGTCGCTGTCGTGGTTGCGGGAGTTGTTGAGCCGCCGCCACCACCGCCGCCACTGCCGCCGCTTGAACCACTGCCCGAATTGTTGTTATTGTTGTTGTTATTTGTTTGTGCTGTGATTGTGACGGTTGCCGTTCTCGAAATCGCCGTGTTTACTGTTGACGTTGCCGTGATTTTGAGTGATGAAGCTGTGGCTTCTTCTGCGTGAACGGTCAGCAAGCCGCTTGCGTTTATGGTTGTCCCCGCGTGGCTGTTGCCCTCAACTTTCCATGTGACAGTCTGCGCGGGGTTGTTTGTTCCCTGCACTGTCGCGCTGAATTGTTGCGTTGCACCTCTCTGCACCTGCGCAGTTGCAGGGCTGACGGTAACGCCTGTGACTGTTGGTGTATTGCTTCCCGCTATTGTAACATGGGGAAGCTCGATAAAACCTTTCTTTTCGCCGTATTCGTAATTAACTCTGACTTTGCCGTCCTCAACAGCCCAAACAGCCTTTGCGCTATCGAAAAGGTAATAGTTAGTAAACAAATTCGTGTTTCTCCCTATGAACCAGTCTGGTATAGTCGTAGAAGGAACAGACCAACGGATAGCAAGCCCTCCGCGTGCAGTCTTAGTCACAGAAGCTCCCGCTACAAATCCGATACCTTTTTCGCCCGCGATTAAAAACATTTCTTCCGAAAAGCTTTCGGGGGCAAAGTCAATAGAACCGCCGAACCATAAAAACAAGCCGTTATGGACTAATACTTCAACTCCGTTATGTACATTTTTATTAATTGCTCCGCCGTTCATGGTAAAAACTCCGTTGTCACCTACAAACACACTACCGCCAACATCAAAGTTTGTCGCAGGTGTTTCAGATGATTTATTGTTTATAATTTCTCCGCCGTTCATAGTAAACGAGCCACCGCTGTCAACGTATACCCCGCCGCCGCTAATAGCGTTATTATTTCGTAAAACAACGCCGTTGTTCATTATAAAATTGCCGCTTACGGCGATAAGCGTTGCGCTGTTAGTCGGGAAAATATCTGCGCTTCCGTCTATAATTATATTTTCCAATGTAAGTGTCGCGCCGCTACTCACGCTAATAAGAGCACCCTCTATATTGCGTGTGAGTGTGTACAGACCGCCGCTTCCGCTTTTTATTGTGACATTTCCGTTTGCAACTGTAAGTGTTTGATTTAGAGCGATATTATTATCAACTATAATAGTTCTCGTCCCTGTAGCTGATGAAATCGCCGCCGCCAACTCTGCCGCGTTGCTGACCCGAACTTCTGCCGCCTGTGTTCCTTCGCCCTCAAGGATATGAAAGCCGCTTAACTGCGAAACAGCTTGATAAGCCGCTTTTGCGCCGACAGGGACGTAAATAGTAGTTATCGGCGAATTTAAAAATGGCGCGTTACTATCAGTAAAAGTCGGCGGTGTGCTTCCTTTAAATATAATAGTTTTAAGATTTATGCAGTTTTGAAAAGGGTTTCCATATATTTCCTCTATAACTTCGGGGATTATAACTGTGTTTACGTTTGCGTTAGACGAAAACACGTCACCCGTTATCCCTGTTATATGCAATGTAAACGTCCCCCCAAAAATAGACGGCATTGTAATAACAGACGGAATTGTAACAATAGCTTCTGTTCCTGTGTAACGAACAAAATCGGTATAGTCTCTTCCTGTCATTGGCATTTTATAAACTATGTAATGCCAATCACCCCATACAAAATCATCGCGAGGGCGTTCAATCGCCGCCGCAGGCATTGCGGGAATCAACGACAGCACCATAACCGCCGCGATAATAGTTGATAAAATTCTTTTCAATCTCATAATTTTTTCGCTCCTTATAATAAATTAGTTTGCAGGGAAAGCCCTACCTTTTCATATATTAACATTTTCAACAATAAATGTCAAGCTATAGATTCAAATATGATATATTGATAAATCCCTTGCGGATAATGACTAATCGCTCATTATGGGTTATTATAATTTAAAAGGGGTTTAATCATGATAGCTGAAAGAATCAAAGAACTACGAACAGAAAAGAACCTAACGCAAGCAGAACTCGCCCGAAAACTTGGACTTACAAGGGGCGGGGTCAACAGTTGGGAGCAGTCGCTATCTCTGCCGTCACTTCAATATCTCGTTTTGCTTGCTAAATTCTTCAACACATCAGCAGATTTTCTTTTGGGGTTGTCTGACCGCACAAGCATAAATGTAGAGGGCTTACGTGAAAAAGATATAGCATTAGCTAATGAAGTTATAGAGCGGTTAAAAAGTTATAACGAAAATGATAGTACATAATACACATTTCCTATTATCGTCCGTTTTTGAAGCCGTCAAGGGCGAGAGTATTATTTTTCTTGGATTCGGAAAAATAATCTTCCTCGCTTTCCTTGACTGCTACAAATTTTCGTGCTCGTGTCGTTTTGCCGACGGGGGGCTTGCGGGGTGATGAAAGTAAGACCGCCCACCGTCGCAACGACAAGTATAGCACGAAAACCACGGACTAAGGTTGCGCGGGTTGTTCAGCTTCTTCACCTCGGGGGAGCGTTACAAGGTGATAAATGGGGAGTTAAACAGCGCAGACACGTGATATATACAGGCGGCAGGATTTGAGCCTTGCCGCCTTTTCTTATGAAATGCTTGACAGTGGTGTGCAGTGGTGATATACTATATATAACGGCAAAGAGAAAAAGCCCCCTTTTGAGGGCTTTTAGGAAATGCACCATAATCAAATTTTGAATTAATTTAGTGTTTATTTGGTGTTTATTACTGCTAAAAGTCGTTGAAAATCAGTTTAGATTGCTCAAGATATTTCGCTGAGAAAGCGTGTGTTAATGCGGGATTAACGCAGATTGACAGAAATTGCATTAAGTGCGTAAGATTATTCGAATCCTGTCATCTCGATACCTTTTGAAACTATAAGAACCCATAAAAACATTTGAGGTCCGGGCTTAGCGCAGTGCGCATTGCCCGGACCTTAATTATGCAGAAGCTTCTTTCTTCGCTAAACGGCTCTTGATTCTTGCCGCTTTGTTTTTGTGAATCAGACCTTTACCTGCCGCTTTGTCAACTTTTTTAACTGCTGTTAAAATCGCCGCGCCGTCCGCGTTTTCCGCGTTCGCTTTTTTAAGCACTGTCTTCAGCTCTGACTTTTGCGATTTATTGCTTGCATTGGCTTTTTTAGAAACCAAAACTCTTTTCTTCGCCGATTTAATGTTAGCCACGTTTTCCCCTCCTCTTTGTTGGAATTTTGCAGCAACGCCGAAGCGTTGCTGCGAGTGTCTTAAAGAGTATTATAGCATATAATTTTTCATTTTGCAATAGTTTTTTGAAAAAATAATAAACTTATTGACAACCCTGTGAAAATATATTATAATTGTAAGGAACAAGGGGGGTTATAAGATGAACAAAGAAGATAAAATTTTATCAATACTTGAAACGATGCAAACCGATGTATCATCATTAAAAACCGATGTATCATCATTAAAAACCGATGTATCATCATTAAAAACCGATATGTCAGCATTGAAAATTAAAGTTGACGAAATAGATGTTAAAGTAGACGATGTACGTGCTGAAACAGACAGATTACATAACAGCTTGGCGGTTATCGAAAGAGACCACGGACTTAAGCTTAATCTGCTTTATGAACTCGTCCCTGATAAATTAAAAGAAGTTGATGAAATAAAACAAACTGTCGAAAAACTTGAATTTGGCAAGGAAGTAATTAGATTTTTGTCGTACATTGAAAGCAAACAAGCGAATTAAAACACTTTGAATAAAACACAAAAACTGTAAAACAATAGTAGAGGAAGCTCTGCTATTTTTTTATTACGGAGAAATTAATGCTCAAAGCTCAAATCAAACAAATCCTCGGCGAACAAAGCGATATAATCTACCTTGATTTTCTTATAAAAGGCGAAAAGCCCGCGGCGTTAATCGCCGTTGACGGGCTTGTAAACCTGCGCGCTGTCGGCGTTGAGGTCGTTGAGCCTCTGACTCTGCACGGAATCACATGGTTCGCCGCGCAAAAGGAAGAATCTGACGTTGATAAAATCATCAGCAGTATTTTATCAGGCGACGCTGTGTTAATCATTGACGGCGAAGAACGCGCGACTATCTTTGATTCAAAAGGCTTCTCCACGCGCGGTATTTCCGAGCCGGGGCAGGAGAACGTCATTAAAGGTCCCAAGGACTCCTTCATAGAAGCCATAAGAACCAACACCGCGCTGATTCGCAGAAGATTAAACACGCCTAAGCTTCGCTTCGCCGACGTAAAACTCGGCAAGGAAGCGCAGACTAATGCAGTTGTCGTTTACATTGACGGAATCGCCGAGCCCGAAAAAGTGCAGGAAGTACTGAAGCGGCTCGAAAAAGTAAGCGAAAGCTTCATAAAATCCACGAGCAGTATCGAAGAGGGCTTGAAGGACAGCCGCTGGTCAATTTTTCCGCAGGTCATGTATACCGAACGCCCCGACAAGCTCTGCGCGAACATCGCAGAAGGCAAAATCGGAATCCTTGTGGACGGCTACCCAATTGCGTTTATCGTGCCTGCTGTGTTTAATATGCTTTTTCAGTCGGGTGAGGACTATTCGCAGAACTACGCGCACGGCTCTTATGTGCGACTTCTGCGCTACGCGGGCGCGTTTCTGTCGCTGATTATTCCCGCGTTTTATGTAGCGATTACGACTTTTCATCATGAAATGCTCCCGACGAATTTAATGCTCGCGATTATAAAAAGCAAGCAGGCAGTGTCTTTCACAACGTTTCTTGAAGTCTTCGCACTGCTTGTCGCCTTTGAAATCCTGATTGAAGCGGGGATTCGCCTGCCTAAGTCAATCGGACAGGCGGTGTCGATTATCGGCGGGCTTGTCGTGGGTGACGCGGCGGTAAGCGCGAAGCTTATTTCGCCCGCAATCGTAGTTGTAATCGCTGTTACAGGGATTTGCGGCTTCGTAGTTTCCAGCGGCGACCTTGCGAACTCGTTTAGAATTACGCGGATTTTACTTCTTATTTCAGCGGGCTTTGCAGGGCTTTACGGCTTGTCGCTGGGGCTAATCCTCATGATGTATTATTTATGCCAGACAACCTCGCTCGGCGCGCCGTACATGACGGCGTATAAGGACGGAGACGCGGCGATTAAAGACGGCTTATTACGTTTGCCACGCAGGTAGGGTGCGACGCCCCCGGCGCACCGTAAAAACAACGGCGTGCCGAGGGCGTCACGCCCTACAAAGGAGAAACCATGAAAAATGCAATCTTAACCGTTATAATAATTTTTATCGTAATCGCCGTCACGGGCGGTCATGCGCGGTATTTCCCCCGCATGACGGAAATCACGCTCGCCGAGCCTGTTTTCGTAATCGGAATCGACCGGCGTGTCGCCGGCGACGGAATCGGTGCTTCCTCAAAAGTATCAATTATTTATGAAAAAATCGAATCAGCAGACGAGGGCGGCGGCGACGTGAATCAGAGGTACGTAGATTACACCGAGGGCTCGTCACCCGCGGCGGCTCTTGAAACGCTCAAAAAACGTTTTCCCAGAGAGATGGCAGTAAGCACCGCCGAGTATTTCTTAATAGGCGAGGAGGCGGCGGAAGACCTTGAAAAAGCTGTAGACTTCCTTGCTAAGAACAACGCTCTGCGGCTGACCGCTTCTGTGTTTATCGTGCGGGGCGAAGCTTCGGACGCCTGCGAAATTCTAACCGAAACGCGCACACTTGACATTCTGCGTAACTACGGCGAGTATTCGGGGATTAATGCAATTTCGAGCAGTATGGAGTTTTACGAGCTTTTGAGCAAAACTGCGCAAATTGAAAACAACGCGTTCACAGTCCCTGCGCTTGTATTCAAAGAAAAGAACGGTGAAATTATTGTTGTGCCGAGCGGCTACGCTATTATAAAAGACGGCGCGCTTGCGGGCTTTTTGGAGCAGGAGGCGGCGCGCGGTTATAATCTGCTGACGAATAAGTCGGTGTATTCGACGATTGAATTTGATGATTTTGCAACGCGCTTAGAAAACGCTCAGCGGCAAATCAGCTTCGAGTGGGACGGCGATGACTTAACAGGCATTACTGTTTATGTTGACTTCAACGCGTCGTTAATCGATAGCGGCGGCGTTTCGGAGGATAATCTGCTGCTGCGAAAAGAGCAGAACCGCGTGATTTTCGCGGAAATACAAAAAGCCGTCGCAGTATCGAAGAAGCTCGGCTGTGACTTTCTCGGAATCGGCTCGGCTTTGCGCATGAGACACCCTCTGCGCTGGGAGTGGCTCGGGGAGCACTGGGACGAAATATATTCGCAGGTTCCCGTTAAAATAAATGTAGATTCGAGGTTGGCTTGATGATGGTTTTTATCGCTGTCGCTGTTGTATTAATTTTAAGCGACATTGCCGAAATAAAAAAACAGAAGGACAGGCGGGTGCTTGCAGTTTATTGCACGCTTTTCGCGCTTGTTTTTATCGGAACGGGGTTCTATCACTATGGCTAAAATCACGACAAAACAAGCGTATACTTTATTTATGCTTGCGGCTTTTTCGCCGATGATTCGCCTTGCTTCGAGCCTTGGCGCGACGCTTGGCGGACGCGCGGGCTGGGCTTCAATTTTTGTTTCCTGTGCGGTTTTTTACGGGCTTGTGCTTATTTTAAACGCCTACTTTAAACACAACAACGCCGATTTATACTCGCTGTACAAATCGGCGTTCGGGAGAATAATCGCGAAAATACTTGTGCTTTTTTACGCAATTTGGCTTTTCGCGCTGTGCGGCTACTACCTCGGTGAGTTCACGAAAAAGTTCGCGGGGCTGATTATGCCCGGCGTTCCCGCCGGCTTTTTCGCGGTGACTCTGCTTGCATTAATTTTCATAATTTTAAGCGGCAAGCTTCAAAGCTTCGCGCTTCTCAGCAACATCTTCTTTTACGTGGTTCTGCTTGCGCTTGCCGTGGTTTTCCTGCTGCAAATCCCGCGAATCCGCCCCGAAAACCTCCTGCCCGTCACGCAGTACGACGTTTCGAGGATTATCAGCGGAGCTCTTCCGACGCTCGGGATTTTTGTGCTTTTAACGCCGTTGCTGTTTCTCGGCGATGAAATCGAAAAACCGCAAATGTTCAAAAAATACGGCTTGTTCACTGCGCTGACTCTGCTTGCGGCGGGACTTGTAATCTTCGTAACGACAGTCGGCGTTTTCGGCAAGGATTTAACCGCGAAGATGGAACAGCCGTTTTTAATGTCGGTCAAGACTGTAGGTGCGCAGGGCGCGCTTGAGCGCGTGGAGTCGGTGTTTCTGCTGCTTTGGGTCGTGACTGACCTTGCGATTCTTGTTATGCTTTTGCATATTTTGCTGAAATTAATCGGGCTGTTGTCAGGCGTGAAAAACACGCCGGTTTTTAAATCGCCGCTGATTCTCGGCGTTTACGTTTTGTCGTTGTTTACGATGTTTTCGGCTTATTGGGAAGAATTCGGACTGAAAATAAACTTGATTATGGGGTTTGGTGTGCCGGTGGTTGCGGTTGGGATGTATAAGTTAAAAAATTTGTTTAAAAAGCATAACAATGTATTGCAATTGTAGGCAAGTTGTGATATACTAAAGAAGAAAGGAGGTGAGAAGAATGGCAAAAACAGCAAGCCTGTATATCCGTATAGACCCGCAGGTGAAGGCAGACGTAGAAGCGATTTACGCGCAATTCGGCATGAGCGTGACGGACGCGATAAATGTATTTCTTTATCAATCAAGAAATATAGGAGGGCTTCCTTTTGAATTGAAACCCGCTAAAGAAGAATTGTTCGCAATGCTCAGAGAAGGCAGAGAGGCAACAAAAAGAGGGGAAAAGCGTCCTCTCGGCGACGTATTTAACGACATCAGAGAGGATATAAATAATGGAGAATTATAAAATAGATGTTTCAAAACCTGCCGAAAACGATTTACGCGGCATAATAAGTTACATATCGACAAATTTATGCGAGCCGGAAATCGCAGTAAAAACATCACATATTATCGAAAAATCAATAAAAGAGCTGGAACATATGCCGCAGAAATATCCGCTTGTAGCCGATGATTTGTTAGCCGCAGAGGGTTTTCGTAAATTTATTATTAAAAACTATATAGTGTTCTTTACAATTGATGAATTAGAAAAAACCGTCAACGTTGAAAGAGTCTTATATGCAAGGCGCGATTGGGTCAAAATAATCTCCTCGACTTCAAAACCCCCTTCAAAACAGGATACCCCAGCGACAGCCCGAACACTGCCAAGACTTGACTAAGAGCAAGCGGCACTGTCTTGAACACAGGCGACAGCAAGCCCGACGTCATCACGCACAGAATAATCGCAAACGAAATAAACACCGCGCCGATTAATTTCTTATTGTTGCCGAAGCGGGCGTTGAACAGCCCGCGTTCACTGTCCTTGCACTCAAAAACAAATATCAACTGCGACAACCCTAAGGTTGCCAAAGCCGCTGTCCGAGCCGCCGCAAGCGACCCACTTTGTAAAACAAGATGAAAAGTCAAAAGCGTGAAAAATCCGATTCCGAGTCCTCTCAGTAATATTTTAATTAACAGATTCCCTGCGAAAATGCTTTCATCGCTTTTTCGCGGGGGCTTTTTCATTATGTCCTCATCGGGCGGCTCCATGCCGAGCGCGACAGCGGGAAGCCCGTCTGTGACTAAGTTGATGAGCAGTATCTGAATCGGCAGAAGCGCGACAGGCATACCGAGCAAAAGAGCAAAAAGCATCGTAATTATTTCGCCGATGTTGCAAGAAAGCATATACCGCACGAACTTGCGGATATTGTTGTAAATCGTCCGCCCCTGCTCGACTGCGCTGACCAAGGTCGCGAAATTATCGTCCAAGAGCACAATCTGTGCCGCTTCCTTAGTAACGTCTGTGCCTGTAATCCCCATTGCCGCGCCGATGTTCGCTTCCTTAACAGCGGGCGCGTCGTTAACGCCGTCGCCTGTCATTGCGACGATATTGCCGTCTGCCTTGAGCTTTTTCACAAGCTTCAATTTATCCGCAGGCGTCATTCGCGCGTGGACTTCAGCGATTCCCGCCTGTCTTGCAATTTCCTCTGCGGTGTTCTTGTGGTCGCCCGTCAGCATAATCACGCGGATTCCCGCCGCGCGGCACTTGCGAACTGCGCTCTTGACCTCGGGGCGAAGCGGGTCTTGAAGCCCTTGAAGTCCGAGGAAAGTGTAGCTTTCTTTCGGAGCGCCGGAGGCGTCGCTCCCTACAGTTCTGTATGCAAAGCCGAGAATCCGCAGAGCTTTCGCCGCCATGCTCTCGACTTGAGCTAAAACCTCGCGTTTCTGCTTGTCGGTCATGTTGCACTGCTTCAAAACCGCGTCGGGCGCGCCTTTGAGCCAGTCGGACTGCTCGCCGTTTTTATTTTCAACCGTCACCGCCATGAAGCGCGCGGCATTGTCGAAGGGGATTTCTGAAATGCGGGTGTATTCGTCGTAGGGAACGGATTTATCCGTTCCGATAACATCGTTGTTTTTGCCGGAACGCATTAATGCGTTCCCTACAGCGGCGGTCATCAACGCCGTTTCCGTCGGGTCACCGACGAACGAACCGTCGGGTTGTTTCTGCGCGTTATTGCACAGCGCGCCGCATAAATACAGCAGGTTTTTATTTTCGCCCCAAGTGTCAACGACAGACATTTTATTCTGCGTCAGCGTGCCTGTTTTATCGGTGCAGATAATATTCGTACAGCCAAGAGTTTCGACAGAGTGAAGTTTATTCACAAGAGCTTTCTGTTTGTAAATCCGCCGAACGGCTAAGGCGAGCGATATAGTTACAGTCGCGGGCAAGCCCTCGGGAATCGCCGCAACAGCTAAGGAAATCCCCGTCAGCGTCATGTCGAAAAGCCCGAAGCCGCGCAGAACGCCGATGAGGGCGACAAGGAAGCAAACGGCAAGACAGGCGATTCCCATAATTTTACCGAGCTCGGAAAGCCGCTTCTGAAGCGGGGTTTTCTCGGGTTCAATTTCTGTTAGCATTTCAGAAATGCGCCCCATTTCGGTTGCTGTGCCGATTGCAATAATCTGTGCGACGCCGTGCCCCTTCGTGACGTTAGTACCCATAAAACAGCCGTCCCCTACACGCTTCGCTACGCCGAAGCTCTCCCCCGTCAGCATAGATTCATCACATTCGAGAGCTGAGGCTTCAAGAAGCTTGCAGTCGGCGGGAACGCGTGAGCCCGCTTCAAGTCTGATTATATCGCCGCGAACAAGCCTGTCGGCAGGGAGCGTGACAAGCCGCCTGTCGCGGTAAACCCGCGCTGTCGGGGCGGCGATTTTTTTGAGAGCTTCGAGGGTTTTCTCGGTGCGGTATTCCTGAAAGAAGCCGAGACAGGCGTTCAGAATTACTATTATAATAATAGTAACAGCGTCCCAAATTTCGCCCATGAGCAGGCTGAACGCCGTTGCCGCAAGCAGTATCAGCACCATGACGTCCTTGAACTGCCCCGCGAATACAGATATAAGCCCGGACTTTTTGGCTTCGGAAAGCTTGTTAAGCCCGTCTTCTTTTAATATTTTTTCGGCTTGCGCGGTTGATAAACCTGTGTATTTATGCATATTTCCCCCATATAATTATACGGCGCGCCGAGGGCGGACGCGCCCTACGTGCTTGTACTAAATATATGAGAGAAAAAATATTTTAGAATTGACAAAAAGCCGAAAATGTGCTATACTAAATGCGGGAGGTGAGCATGATGACCGAAAAGCTTATTAAAGAAATGAAAGAACTGAATAAAATCGCCAGAGAAAAAGGCAGGATTTTAACGATTGATGAAGCGTTTGAATTATATCCTGTTGAGGAGGAAGTTCACAAGGGTAAGTTGGAATACTGGACAAAAGGAGACGAACAAAATGAAGTGCGAGATAGGTGATATTGTTTTAGTGAATAATTTTACGTACCCTGACGGAACAAAAGGAACTTTGCATAGTTTTGTTGTAATGGATATTAATCAAGATGAATTTCAACTTGTAAATCTTGATTATCTTTGCTTTTTAATATCTTCAAACGTAAGTAAAAATAATACAATAAATAGTAGATTTCCTTATAACGAACCGATTTCACCCACGAAGGAAAGCGGATTACGGAGTGAGAGTCATGTAAAATGTGATATTATGTTTGAAACAATAAAAGAAGATGATATAATAATGCGTGTCGGCACGGTGACACCAAACCAGTATAATAAATTTTTATCGTTGTACAAACTTTCTTTAGAAGAATAAAAACCCGCCCCGCAAGGGCGGGTTTTTAAATTTCGCGAAAAAAATTTTCGCAAAACACTTGACATTCCAAAATCTTCCTGTTATAATAACTGTATTAGCACGCGTAGTACAACTAACACAATTAATACAAAGAAAGGGGGATTCCTATGTTCTCAATTATAATCAAAGGCGGCTCGCCTATTTATGAACAGCTTTGCGGGCGCATCACTGAGCTTATATCCACGGGCGTAATGCAAAAGGACGAAAAGCTGCCCGCCGTCCGCGAAGTCGCGAAGCAGCTCGGCGTAAATCCGAACACGGTTCAAAAAGCCTATACGATTTTAGAACAGCGCGGCTTGATTTACTCTGTTCCTGCCAAGGGCAGCTACGTCAGCAGCTCGGAAGAGGGAATAATATCAATGCGAAAAGGCGCGATGAAACGCTTTACAGACAGCGTAATAAATGCAATTAACTGCGGAATAGAAAAACAGGCTTTGATTGAAGCCGTCGAAACTTTATGACAGGAGAAAATACTATGATTAAACTCAATAACGTAGTCAAGACCTTCGACGGGTACGCCGCAGTTGACGGAATTGACCTCGAAATACCAAAAGGCAGTGCCTACGGGCTAATCGGCAGTAACGGCGCAGGAAAGTCCACGATTCTGCGGATTCTCTCGGGGATATACACGCTCGATTCGGGCTCGGCGACAGTAGACGGACAGGTCGTCTTCGATAATCCCGAAATAAAGCAGAGAATCTTCTTCGTCAACGACGAAACTGTTCAGTGGAACAACTACACTCTGCCGGAAATGCGCGACTTTTTCAGAACCTTCTACCCTAAGTTCTCGGTGGAAAGCTTTGAAGCGATGAGAAGTGCATTGGATTTACCCGCGAACAGGAAATTAGCTACCTTCTCAAAAGGCATGAAGCGGCAGGCGTTCGCGATTTGCGGGATTTCCTGCAGACCCGAGTTCCTTTATCTTGACGAGGCGTTCGACGGGCTTGACCCGACTATGCGAATCATCGTAAAGAAAATGCTTGTAGATGCAATGCTTGACAACGAGATGACGGTAATTATTTCGTCGCATAATCTGTTTGAAATTGACGAATTCTGCGACAGGGCGGGGCTTCTGCATAAAGGTAAAATCGTCTTTGACCGCGAGCTTGACAGCCTTAAAGGCAACATTCAAAAGATTCAGACAGCTTTCGACGAGGATTACACTAAAGAAGATTTCAAGGACGCCGGCATTAATATTCTGCACTTCGACCGCACGGGAAGCGTGGTTTATCTGATTGCAAAGGGCGAAGCGGAGGACATAAAAGCGAAAATCGCCGCCAAGAACCCGAAAATCCTTGACATAGTTCCGTTGTCCTTAGAAGAAATATTTATCTACGAATTGGAGGTGCTCGGATATGATTTCCAGAATAGCAAAGATTAATAACGACTTTTTAAAGTACACGCTTTACAGAATTTATTCTTTGAAGTCGCAATTAATAATTATGATTATGTGCGGCGTTTTGAGCTTTCCGCTGATTGCGTTTGCGGCTTCGCTTCAGCTTCATGCGGAAAACTCGTATAGCTACACAAACAGAGAGGGCTCGTTCCTTATTATAAGTATGTTCCTGTGCGGCGTGGCGGCTGTTGTGTTTATGCTTTTGGTTTACACGAGCGGCGTCAACTGCTATGATTATTACAACCGCCGCGAGCGCGTTGACCTTTCGTGGTCGCTCCCGATTAAGAGCCGCGACAGATTTTGGGGAGACTTCGCGTCAGGTTTAATCCCGCTTACACTTGTTTACACAATCAGCGCAACTGTAGGACTGCTGATAGTAAAGTTCGGCTTCCCGAAAAATTATTTCGTGACTTCCTCGTCTACCGGGGAGCATATTATACCGACGTTTATTGCGGCAATCTTCGCGGGACTGCTGACGATTTTCTCGGTTTATATCCTCTCGGTATTCTGTGCGGCGATTTGCGGCAGAGTTTATGAAACCACAGCTTATCCCGCGTTGATTATGGCTATTATTCCTGCGCTGATTGCGCTTTTCGGGCTTATGATTTTCAACAATGTTTGGCAAATTTATATCTTTGACGAGCTCAAAACCGTGCTCGGAGGGACATCGCCCGGCGGCTTCTTAGTCGTATTTTTCATCGAGCTTGTCTCGTTCGGCTATTGGAACGATGAAGTGAATTTGAGCGAGCATTTAACCTTCCTGAACCCCGCGATAATCATTCCTTTTGTTGTAATTAATGCAGGCTTTTTGACAAGCGCGTTTTACTTAGCCAAGAAGCGCGGCGCGGAAAAGACAGGAAGCGCGTTCGCGTTCAAAGGCGCGCTCGAAATTATCCTTGCATTAGTAGTCTTTTGCATAACCTCGCTGTTCTTTGTCGGCATTATGAACGACAATGACGGCTTCGACGCGGGCACTGTTTTCGGTTTAATTGCGACGACGGCAATCGCATTCATTATTCTCGATGTTTCGGCGAAGCGCGGCTTCAAGAAGATGGGCAGAGCGGGCATAAAATACGTTTGTATGCTTGTAGGCTCGGTTATACTTTCCAATATTCTGCTCACCGCCGACGGCTTCGGAATCGGCAAGCGGATACCGAAGCTCGACGATATAGAAAGCGTCAGCCTTGATGTACAGCACCTTGACAGCGTATGGTTTCCGCAGTATTTCTATGACCCGACCGGTTATTTTGGCAATAACGAGTTTAAGGACAGAGAAAATATCGAGCTGCTCCGCGAGCTTCACGTTGAAAGCAACGAAAACCCGCGCAACTACGAACTCCCAAATATGCGCGGCAGCTATTGGGAAAGCACTGCTTACGGCGACGCGCTTAAAATGCAGCAGCCCTTTATCTACACCTTGAAAAACGGCGATACTTTTACAAGAGACGTCCGCTTGAACGTCGGGCAGTTAGAGCGGCTTCTGCCTGTGCTTCTCAGCGACGAATATAAAAGCTTTCACATTAACCAAATAGACGACTGGTTGAAAAAGTATCCAAACGCAAACGCGACCGCAAGGTTTTCAGACGTCACCGGTGACGGCAAAACTATTGAGGGCAGGAACGCGGCGGCAGACGTAATGCGGCTTTATCAAGCGTTCAAAACTGACTACCTCGCAGAAACCTTTGAGCAAAGATTTATGTCAACCGAAAGAGTTTTAGGTTATCTGATGATTAATTTTGACGAGCCGGTCATGAGCCCCGACGGCACAAGAATAAATTATCATCACAGAACATGGGTGAATTTTAATGTGCTCGCGCATTACACGAATTTAATCGCAGAGCTTGAGCGGCAGGGCTTTGACTTATCGGGTGAGCTCCCCGAGGATTGGACATTACAGTACGGCATAACGCTCTACAAGTCTGAATATGTCGGCGCGAACGAAGCCACATCGGCAATGAACTGGTGGGCGTGGGGAGGAAGCAATGATTATCAGCATATATCCGATGATTTTGCGACCGAGGAAATGCTCGAGCTTATAAAGGTTTTATATAACGTCATGCAGCCGTCTCTTTTAGTGCAGAGCGAGGGATATTTGCTTAATTTTCCAAACAGATATATGGGGAATTTTGTTATCCCGTCTGACTATAATCATGTCGCACAAAGACTGCACACGCTTGCACGCATAGCGGAAAGAGAATGGCAGAAGGAGCAGGGCTGGCTCGTTGATGAATATAAGGGTGTTTATTATGAAGATGATTATTATTATGAAGATGATGATTACTATGAAGATGATTATTATGTAGCGTGATGGGAATAACGAGAACCGCCGAAAGGCGGTTCTTTTTTTTATTCACGCGGCATAAAATTAACCATGATTACAGCTATAAAGAGAAATTCGGCAAACGCCGCCTACGAGCAAGCGGTCAATTTTTTACCCATGTTTAAAGACAAGCTTCTCGCGCTTCCGCCGCAGATACAAAAGGCGGCGCGGGAAATTCGCCTGCGCGCGGGACAAGCAATCGCCGTTGAATACGACAACAAAAGACAACTTATAAACACTTCGGTCACAGCCGAGGACTTGAAGAATTTAATCGAGCTGTTCTGCGATTTCTCACTTCACAGCTACGCGCGGCAGTTGGCTCAGGGCTTCATAACGCTTGCAGGCGGACACAGAGCAGGCTTTTGCGGGACAGCCATAATTGACGGCGAAAATGAGCGCGTTACCGCAATCCGCAACATAACCTCGATAAACCTGCGTATAGCGCGGGAATTTATCGGCTGTTCTGATAAATTATTCAATTCATTGCCGATTGAAAATATAAAAAGTCTGCTCATAATCGGCAAGCCCATGAGCGCGAAAACTACAATTCTGCGCGACTTTGCACGAAATTTGTCCGACGCGGGCTACAAAGCCGCTGTTATAGACGAGCGCGGTGAGTTATGCGCGAAAGGCGCGAACATAGATACTCTCGACAGCTTCCCTAAGAAGGCGGGCTTTATCACGGCTCTGCGCGCGCTTTCGCCTGATTTTATACTTTGCGATGAGGTTGCGGACGACGGCGCGGAAATTGCGCAGTGCCTGAACAGCGGCGTCGGCGTAATACTTACCGCGCACTGCGGAAGCCTCGAAGAAGCGTTGCAGTCGTCTGCGCTTTCGGGCGTGATTAAAAACGTGAGCTATATTGCACTTTTAGGAACAGGAATAAATATAGGTGAGCTGAAAGGCTTATGGCGAAGGGACTTGAAAAATGAGATTGGTTTTAGCAATATTTTGTCTGCTTGCGGGAACAGTAATCGGCTTATACCGTTCGGCGGAGCTTAAAAAGCGCGAGCTTCTGCTCGCGGAGATTATTCGGCTTCTTGAAGCTATGGCGGTGCAGATTCGCTATCGCGCGCTTCCGCTTGGCGAGCTGTTCAGTGAGCTGCAAGGCGGAGAGTTTTTACAATTAATAATGAACAATGAACAATTAACAATGAACTGGCGTGAAAAGTGGGCTGAAGCTGTTGACAGCTTCCCTACACTTAAAGGTGAGCGTGAAATTCTTCTGTCAATTGGGAACTCGCTCGGAAACAGCGATTCAGCGGGGCAAATTGCTATGCTGGAGCTTAACAAGGAGCTGCTGTCGGCGCGTCTCGTGGAGGCCTCGGACGCGGCGTCGCGCAAAGGCGCGATGTACCGCTCGGTGGGGGTTTTGTCGGGGTTAGGTTTGGCGATAATTGTTGTGTGAATTTGTAGGGCGCGACGCCTCGGCGCGCCGAAATAAAACGGTGTGCCGAGGGCGTCACACCCTACATTATTAAAAGGCGGTTATTTATGGAAATAGATTTAATCTTTAAAATAGCCGCAATCGGTATTATAGTTGCGGTGATGGGGCAGTTATTGAAACAATCGGGCAGAGAAGAACAGGCGATGATGACGAATATCGCAGGCTTAATTGTCGTGCTGATGATGATTATAAACGAAATCGCGTTGTTGTTTGATACTATTAAGAATGTGTTCGGACTTTGGTAGGGAACGCATTTATGCGTTCCGAAACGGAACAAACACAACGCAATGCAACGGAACGCATAAATGCGTTCCCTACGAGGAAATTAAATGAATATAACTGCACTTGTTGGCTTAGGCTTAGTCGCGGCGGTGCTGTCCATCATTCTGCGGCAGTATAACCGCGAATTCGGGCTTTATATCCCGCTTTTAGCCGGAATAATTATTCTTGTCGCCGTGATTACCGCCATGCGCCCTGCGCTTGATACCGTGAATAATTTAATGTCCGCGGCAGGTATGAATAATATCTACGGACAAACCCTGCTGAAAGGCTTGGCAGTCTGCTATTTAACGCAATTAGCGACAGACGCCTGCAAGGACGCGGGCGAAACCGCAATCGCGGGCAAATTAGAGCTCGCAGGGAAAATAGCGATTGTAATACTGTCACTGCCGCTGTTTAACAGCTTGGTGGAATTAATTACGGGGTTGATAGCTTAAACCACCCCGCCTCTGCGGAGGCACCCCTCCACGGAGGGGAATAAAAAATCCCTATATAAGGAAATAAAAATTCCCCTCCGAGGAGGGGTGGCAGGTGAGTGCAATGCACGAGCCTGACGGGGTGGTTTAAATGAAACGAATTTTAATTTTTATTCTGCTTTTTTTCTCTTTCTCGATTCCTGCATACGCTGACGACTTCGGGCAGGATGCATCCGACTTTGGGTCGGATGTGCTTATTTCCGCCCTGCCCGAGGAAGCACGGGAATTTATGAGTGAGAATTACATAACGCCTGATAATGCGGGCGCGCTTAGCTTATCGCCGTTTTCGGTTATTCGCGGACTATGGGACGTTTTAATGCGCGAGCTTGCGCGTCCGCTTCGTATGCTCGCCGCTTTAACAGGCGTAATCCTGCTCTGTGCAGTCGCTGAAACCCTGCGCGACGGCGCAAGCGGCTCTACAGGCAAAGCCTCCGACGCCTTCGGAATCGTCGGCGTGCTTGCAGGCGCGGGGTTGATGATTATGTATGTTTCGGAAATAGTCGTCCGCGCCGCCGCTACGCTTCATTCGGGCGGAATTTTCCTGCTGACCTTCGTGCCTGTTTTCGCGGGGGTAATGGCGGTCGCGGGGCAGTTAACGACCGCTTCGGTTTTCAGCGTGTCGGTTATTACAGCCGGACAAGTTTTTACTTACATAACCTCGATGATACTGACGCCGCTTGTAAGCTGTATTCTCGGCGTTTCGGCGGCAGGCTCGCTCACGCCTGACCTCAAAATCGAAGCGTTAGCGCAGACGATTCAAAAGGTAGTGATTTGGACGCTCGGCTTGCTTGTCGTGTTGTTTACGGGGCTTCTCTCGCTTCAAAGCTTCATCAGCGGCTCGGCGGATACAGTCGCGCTGAAAGCCGCGAAGTTTGCGGTGTCGAATTCCGTGCCGTTCGTGGGCGGCGCGGTCAGCGATGCGCTCAGCACCGTGCGCGGAAGCGTAAATATTCTCCGCAACAGCACGGGGACCTTCGGGATTATCGCGGGTTTAATTATAGTCGCGCCGACTTTAATCTCGGTTTTTGTGCATAAAATTGCACTAAGCTTGGCGGCGGCAATCAGCACGGTTTTCGGGCTTTCGCAGTTGTCCTCGCTTCTCAAAAGCGGCGAGAGCGTCATGGGGATTATTTTTGCGCTGCTGTTTTGTTTTACGCTGATTTTAATAATTTCGGTGGCGTTAATGCTTTTTATTTGGAATGGTGGGGTTTGAACCACCCCGTCAACCAGTCTGCGGACTGGTTGCCACCCCTCCTCGGAGGGGAATAAAATAATCTTAAAAAGAAACAAAAATTCCCCTCCTGTGGAGGGGTGCCGCGAAGCGGCGGGGTGGTTTTATGCGTGCAATTCTTTTAAACATTTGCTTCGTTGCGGCGGCGACCGCCTTGTTCCGTATGCTTGTTCCTGAAAACAGCTTTAAAAAGCAGATTAGCTTTTTGATTTCCTGCTTTTTTATTACGGCATTAATCTCGCTTGTTTCGGGCGTTAATATAAACTTCGATGAGTTTAAAAGCGTTGAATTCGGTACTGCGGCTGAGTTTACGGACTTCTCCGAGCAGACGACAGCGGCGCGGAAGCGCGCGATTGCGGAGGAATTGTCCGCGCGGGTTCGTGAGGTTTTGGAGCGGGAGGAGATTTACCCGTCCAAAATTTACGTAATTGTTAATATTTCAGGTTTGTACAGCATATCTATTAATGAAATAATGCTTGTTCTGCCGCCGGACGCGGACTTTGCGAGAGCTTCGGCTTTAACAGAGCAAACAGTAGGCAGGGACATAAAAGTAACCATCGAAGCAGACGCCGAGCCGGAGCGTGAAATCCCGCCGCTTCCCGACTGGGCAATCCCGCGGCAAGACTAATGTAGGGGACGCCCTCCGTGGCGTCCCGATAAAAGAGGAAAGCATGAAAAAAACAGACAACAAAAACCTCTCCGCTTTCATAGTTAAAAATGACAAGGCGGTAAAAATCATCATCGCTGTCGGATTCGCGCTGATATTGCTAATATTGTTTTCGGAGCTGTTCAATTTTGGAAGCGACAGCTCGAGGACAGCGCAGGAACGAAGAAGCGACTCTGCATGGTCAGGCGGCGATGCAGACGCGTATGCGCGGCAGCTTGAAGGGCAGTTAGCAGAGCTTCTGTCGGAAATCCGCGGAGTCGGCAGAGTAAAGGTGATGATTACGCTCGGCAGCGACGGCGAAATCCGCGGAGCCGCGATAGTAGCGGAGGGCGGCGAAGATGTGCAGGTAAAGCAAAGGGTGGTTGAAACCGTGTCGAAGGTTTTAGGCATCGGCACGTCAAAAGTAAGTGTCGTATATTAAATTCATAATTCATAATGCATAATTACGAGGAGGAAATTACCACTATGAGAAAGCCAAAATTTTTACGCAAATTAAGACTGCCCCGAATCAATATGATTATCGGGAAAAAGCAAATCGTTGTCACAGGGCTGACGCTTCTGCTCGGCGCGGCGATTTATGTTAACTACATCTACGCCTCCGCAGACAGAACGCCCGAAAACCTCATAATCCCTGAAGCAGACACCGAGGTGCGGGGCTCGTATTACGGGGACGCGGCGTTTGTTTCGCTGACGAGCAATAGTAATAATATGTCTGAAGAGGCGCGCGCATATTTCACGCAGGCGCGCATGGACTTGCAAGAAAGCCGTGATGAAGCGAAGGACTTCCTTGAAGCGATGTTCCACGGCGGTGACGCGAGAGGCGACGAGCTTGCGGTTATGGCGCAGACAGCCGAGCGGCTCAGAAGCAACATCGAAAGCGAAACCAAGGTTGAAAATCTGCTCAAGGCGCAGGGCTTCGCAGACGCATTAGTCTACATATCGGACAGAGGCGTGAACATTATCGTTAAAACCGAAGAGCTCGACGCGGCGGGCGCGGCGGCAATAAAAAGCACGCTGCTCTCGGAGGTCAGCGTGGCGGCGGAGAATATAACTATTGTGGAGATAAATTAAGGGTTGACAAATTAAGATAAATAATATATAATGAAAATAATAAAGGCAGACCCAGCGGTCAGCCAAGAATTGTTACAAGAAAAAGTAACCGACTCTTCAGCCAGCGGTTACTTTTTGCTTTTTTTGCGGAGTAACTTGTATGTTAGGTACGCCAACAAAAGTGTTCCCACCGCTGTCAGCATTTGCCAAAAGTCGCTCCAAAGCATAATCATTGCGCCTCACCTCCTTTCGTTCATTTGCGGGGAGGTTTGGCTAACCGCTGTTTTATAACCGTAGTTATGGTCTGCCTTACGGCTTGCACCGCAAAACAAGCATAACATAAAACTTTATTTTTGTCAATAAATGTAAAGAAAGGCGGACAAGCCTGACGCCACATCTTGACATCTCCCTCACACTCACCACCATATCTTGCAAATCTGTGCAAAAAATTCTATCGTGAGCGAATTGTATAACCTCACAAACCCCTTTCGTTAATCTTACCAAAAGTTTCCCCCTTTTATTAACATTTCTTAGTTTTCGACAAAGGTTACAAAGCGGTAACAAAGAGGTAACGCCCCAAACTTGTGCAACTTGCACAGTTTTGGGGCTTTTGTTTCATTTGACATATACAAAAAAGAGGGGTATAATGGGGGTAGCTTCGGTAACGAAGATACGAATTAACAACGAATAGGAGGATGATTTTTTGCTTAACTTAACAGCCGCGCTGTTCACATCAGGCGGCGGGAAAATCAGGAAGGTAAAAAACGCCCTGCAACACCGCACAGCGGTTTCGCTTCTCTCAATTTTCACAACCTGCATCGTTATATTTCTCATGACCGGTGCTCTATATTTCCGCAATGAGGTTACAATTACCGACGACGGCAACACCTATAAAATCTTCACGACGCAGACGACTGCGGAGGACATTCTGCGGGAGCAGGGGCTTTCACTTACAGGGCTTGACTATTACAGCTTCAACGAGGGCACAGGTACAGGGCGTGCAAATATGTCGCTCGAAATCACCCGCTCGCACGGAGAAACTGAGACCGCAACTAACGACATTCGCCCTCTCGGGAGAATCGAGCTTAGCGAGAAAGAAGTAATTTCCGTAAACCTCAGTTCGGTCGCTTACCTCGGGATTGAAGCGGCGGTGAGCGTTACAAGCTACGCCGAGCGCGTTGAAATAAATTCAATACCTTTTGATACTATTTCCGAGCCGTCTAATCATGTGGCAATCGGCACGACAAAGGTTGTCGTTGAGGGCGTTGAAGGTATCGAGCGCGTTTCAGTAGTAGACACAATCAAGGACGGCGAGGTTATCGCCACCGAGATTATAACAAGAGAAGTTTTAAGTCAGCCTGTAACCGAAGAGCTGCAAACAGGGCTTGCATTTTCCGAGCCCTACAGCAAGCGGGAATTCCCCGAAATTGAGCTTGTTGACGGCGTTCCCGTGAACTATGAGTTCATGCTTTCGGGTAAGTCTACGGCTTACACAGCAGGGCCTACCTGCCAAACGGCAAGCGGGAGACCTTTAGTAGTCGGTTCAGTCGCGGTTGACCCTAAGAAAATCCCTTACGGCTCGTTAGTTTATATCGTGACGCAGTGCGGCGAGATTGTATACGGCGCGGCTGTAGCCTCGGACACAGGCGGATTTATCCACAACACCGACGTTATAGTTGACGTTTACATGGGGCTCACGGACGATAATCTGACTCACGCGATTAACTGGGGCTTGCGGCAGGTTGATGTTTATGTAATCAGCACGGGTATATATTAACAATTGACAATTAACAATGCACAATGTACAATTAAAAATTATCGGCTTGCAGGATTCTGCAAGCCGATGTTATTATTGTCTTGTTACGAGCTGGTCTACAAGTGCTGTATTGTTTTCAATTAAATAAAGCAAGTTGCGGGCAGTGCCGCACGGCTCGTTTCGTCCGCATTCCCACGCTTCCACGGTGCGCGGCGAAACACCGAGAGCAAGAGCAAGACCTTTTTGCGAAAGGCGCAGGCTTGAGCGCACACGCGCAACATCGGCAGCTTTGTATTTAGGAACAGGGATTTCGTATATGGAAACCCGCGCTTTGCTTTTATCGCCTTTTTTATAATCGACAGCTTGTTCCAAACTTTCTTTAAGCCTGTCAAAATAATTATATTGCTTCATCAGTCAGTCCTCCTTAATATCCGAAATTAATTTATTAAGTATCCGTTTCTGCTCCGGCGTTAAATCCTCTTGCACATTTTTCGGATAAGCGAGCAACAGATAAATATGTTCACGTATTACAACATCAACATATACGACCCGAACCCCTCCCGATTTTCCTCGTCCGCTTGCCGCAAAGCGCAGTTTGCGCCCACCTGATAAATGAGGAATCACTTTGCCGGTTTGTGGGTTTTCTAATAATATGCTTTCCAACTCGCGTAAATCGTCGTCATTTAATCCTGCGCTTTTCCAATCTTCCTCGAAAACTTTTGTTCTTATAAATTCACGTGTCATTTATTTTTACCTCTAAACTAAATTATATACTATTCAATCGTATATTGCAAGTGTTTTTTACAATTAATTTGACTTTTCCATTTTTTTTTGCTATACTATATGTTGTATGGATAATAATAACATAATTTACGGCAAGAACGCCGTTTTAGAGTATCTGCTGACAGACAAGCCCGTTGACACGCTGTACATCAGTAAAGGTTTACAGGGCGTCGGCAAGCATATCGCGCTCATGAAGCAAAAAGGCGGCGTAGTCAAGGATTCGGACGCTGTAAAGCTTAATGCGTTGACAGGCGGCGAAGACGCTCGTACAGGCGGAATTGTGCTTCTAATCCCCGAAACGGAGTACGCCACGCTTGAAGAGCTGCTTGCAGTTTCGGCAGAAAAAAACTCTGCGCCTTTTATCATTATAGCCGATGAAATTTCTGACCCGCATAACTTGGGTGCGCTGATTCGCACTGCGGAAGCGGCGGGCGCGGACGGCTTGGTGATTCCTAAGCGGCGGAGCGCAGGGGTAAACTCCACTGTTCACGCAACCTCGGCAGGTGCGGCGAGCCACCTCAAAATATGCCGAGAAGCGAATCTTGCGGACGTAATCAGCCGCTTGAAAAAGCAGAACATCTGGGTTTACGGCGCGGATATGGACGGCGAGCCTTTTCACAAGCAGGACTTTAAAGGCGGCGTTGCGCTTGTCATAGGCTCGGAGGGCGAGGGGCTTCGGCGGTTAGTGAGAGAGAACTGCGACGTCATAGTCGCTGTAGATATGTACGGAAAAATAAATTCCCTCAACGCTTCGGTTTGCGGAGGGATACTGATGTACGAAGTTGTCAGACAGCGCCGAGCCGGCGCGGGCAATACGCCGCGTAGCGGCGGGGCTAATGATTAGAGGTGGTGAGGACTTGGATAAGGACTTTTCAATAGACGATATTCTTGCGGAGGTCGATAAAAAGCGCGGCGGCGGTTCAACCGCGCCGTCAAGCCATGATTTCGGTGTAACAGAGATTATAGACACCGAGCAGCTTTTTGCTGTCCCGAAAAAGCAAAAACCCGCAATAATCGACGAACTTGACGTAGGGGACGCCACGTCCTTCGCGCAATCCGCTGGCGTCCCGCAAAAACCGAAGAAACCCCCTAAGCCAGAAAAAATAAAGAAAGAAAAGCCCGAAAAACCCGAAAAAACAAAAAAAGGCGATATAGTTTTCAAAAAAGCTGTCGTCCCGCCGAAAATGGCTGTTGACAGTGGACAGTTGACAGTGGATAATGGACAGTTGCCGAAGCCTGTTTTCGATAACACATCACCTGAAGAAGAAAAAGCAAAGGCGAACAGCAGTAAAGCTGTTTCTATCGGCGGCGATTCTGATTCTGAGTTTGAATTCCCGAAGCTTGAAATCACGCAGGTGCTCGAAAAGCTCAAGCCCGCACCGATGGACGAGGCTTTAAAGAAGCGCGGCGAAGCCCTGCTCGAAGCTGACATGGCTCTTGAACAGCCGCTTGAACAAATTGATGCACTCAACCCCTATGATATGCTCGAAAAAGCGGCGGACAGCGAAGCTTTCGCCGATGACGAGGAAGAAAAGGACAACCGAAAGTTCATTTCGCTGTTATCGGGCGATACAAAAGGAATCGCAGACGGCGACTTGAAAAGCATAGCGGAAGCGAATATTGCGAAATCTGAGGAAACAACTGCAGAAGTTGTGAAAACCTACATACCATCATCGAACACAAACGTAGTAGGGAACGACACGCCCTTCGCGCAATCCGCCGGCGTTCCGGAATTGAAGCCGGGTGATGACGACGCTGACGACTCAGCAGGGCATTTAAGCGAGAAAGAAAAGCGCAGTAACACCGCGCTCATCGATTCGTTAAATAAAGCTTTAAAGGAAAAACGCGACAGCGATGTTGACGCGTATCGGACTTTGCCCGATGTGCAGGGCGGTGCATTTACACCGCAATTTAGTGCAAAGCCGATTACTCACGGACTTAACATAGACTATAAAAAGCAAATACTGACCGACACTTCGCTGTCATTAACAGGGAATCAGCCGCAGTTAATTGAGCAGAAAATCAACGAGCTGAAGGGCAAGCGCAAGCGTAAAATCCGCGACTTTGTGCTTGAGGACATTGAGGACGACAGAAACCCGGACTATTACGACGAAGAGGACGATTACGGCGACTATGACGACTACGGCAAGGGCGGGCAGATTTGGAGCGACCTCTGCGAAACACATAAAGGACTGAGAGTCCGCTTCTTCATACTCTTCGTGATTACCGTGCTTGCTTGCGTTGTTACCTTCGGTAACGACTTAGGCATTATGAACGCAAACGTGCTCGGCATAGATATGCGCTTTCTTGATAAAGCCCACGACGTTCAGGGGCTGATGTATCTCTATCTGATTCTCGGTATGCTCGGGATTATCACCTGTGCGAGCGTGGTGCGCAGAGGAATCATAAACCTGTTTACAGGGAAAGGCGACTGCGACAGCCTTTGCGCTGTGCCTGCCGTTGTGTCTACGCTTACGGTGATTCCCATGCTTTCGGGGACGGGGAACTTTCAGCTCGGAAATGCTAACGTATTCGTAGCCGTCGGGCTCGCGGGACTGCTGTTCAACACAGCGGGTAAGCTGATGATGATGGCGAGAGCCAAGCGGAACTTCGGCTTTGTGAGCGGCGATAACCCGAAATACTACGCCGAAATAATAGAAGACGAGCAGGTTGCGCGCGCTTTTACGAAAGGCGTTATGTACGAGCTCCCTGTGCTTTGTGCGGCGCGCAAGACTGAATTCCTCACAGGCTTCCTTAAAAACAGCTACTGCAACGACAAGGCAGACCAGTTAAGCCGCTATCTTGTTCCCGCGGCGTTCGCGGCGGCGATGGCAGTGGGGCTCGGCGCGTTGTTCCTGCCTTATGAAAACGAGCAGCTTGCGGGGAATATCTACTGGGCTTTAACAGCGGCAAATGCAACTCTCTGCGCGCTTACGCCGTTTTCGATTATGTTCCTTGTAAATAATCCGCTGCTGCGCGCTTCAAAGGCTCTCGCGAAAAACGAAGCTGTCGTGCTCGGATATAACTCAGCCGAGAAATTCGCGAAGGTAAACAGCGTGCTTGTAGACGCGCAGACGCTGTTCCCTGCGGGCAGCGTAGACTTCAGAAACTTCAAACGCTGTCAGCAGCCGAACTCGCTGACCCCCTTCGCGATTGACGACGCGATAATTACTGCCGCAAGCCTTGCAATCAAAAGCGGTTCGATTTTGACCTCGATGTTTTTCGATATGCTCGCGGGCAAGAGCGAAATGCTTTACCCGATTGACAATTGTATTTATGAAGTCAACATGGGGATTTCCGGCTGGATGGGCAACAAGCGCGTCATGCTCGGCAACCGCGACCAGATGAAGCACCACGGCATAAAAGTCCCCGATTTCAAGAAGGAAGAACAGTATTCAAAGAAGTTCGGCGACGTGGTTTACTTAGCATCGGGCGGCGAAACGATTGCGATGTTCTTCCTCAAAATAATCCCGAATGAAAAAATAAAACGCTCATTGCAAGCACTTCAAAAGCAGGGTGTCGCAATCGTCGTGCGGACTCGCGATTCGCTTGTCACCACGAATTCGCTCGCTGAAGCGTTTGAGCTCAGCCCCGAGCGTCTGCGGGTGATACCGTTTGACCTGCACGCGAAGTTCGACGACTGCACGAAGTACGCTTCCCGCGGCGACGGAGACGTTGCCTGCGCGGGGACCTTCTCGTCGTTCGCCGCCGCACTCGGCGCGGCAAAAAAGGTCATGCACAGCATTCTGCTGTCGTCGTCGGCGTTGTTCACGGGGCTTTTCCTTGCTGTTATATTCTGCATAATATTCACGATTTTCGGCGGAAGCGTCATGTTCTCGTCAACAGGAGTTGTGGTATATAATGCGTTTTTCTTTGTTGCGATGCTGCTTATGCAGGGGGCTCGGAGGTATTGACGGGTATGATTGAAAAAGTTGGCGAGTTTTCGGTTAAAGTTGTCAAAGCACTTAATCTTGACATTATTGCAGGGACGGCGATTTACATAGGCGAATCAAATATAAAACATATGAAAGAACAACATCCGGGGGATTATAAAAAGTTCTATACACGACTTCAAAGAATAATTGAAACACCCGATTATGTAGGAATTAATAAGTCTGATAATTCAATTGAAATGGTAAAAAATTTTGGAGTTCATGTTAAGTTAGCTGTCAGAATCGCAAATGACGGTGAATACTATGCGAGGTCGCTTTATGAAGTCGGAAAGAGCCGTGTCGAAAATTCTATTAAAAGAGGACAATTAAAACCATTGACAAATATATAAAAACGTGATATAATAAACTAAACAGAGGACGGGAATAGGCAGCCGTCGCCCCTCGGAACAACTCTTCAGCTGGGAGCCGAGGTTAGGAGATGTGGAATGTAGGTCGCTCCACCTGTTTAACTTTAAAATAAAACCCGCTCACTCAGAGCGGGTTTTACCGTTGCTTGCTTTATTTCACACCTCATAATACTTATCATAATTAACAAGCTCATCAAGCATTTTCGGGAGCTTCTCTTCCATTTCCTCGTCCTTGAACTGGCAGGTCCCCACCATCGGGTGTCCGCCGCCGCCGTATTTAAGCATGAGTCTGCCTACGTTAACCTTACTTGTACGGTTGAGAATCGAGTAGCCGACAGCCGCCGCGCAACCCAAGCCGCCCCGCCCCGAAACTATCCAAGCGGAGATATTCTGCTCGGGATAAAGGCTGTAAATCAGAAATCTGTTGCCTGTGTAAATCGTGTCAACGCCGCGCAGGTCAGTGATGATTACATCGCGCTCAACGCGAGTGTACTTCGCGACCATTTCCTTGAAAAGCGCGGTCTGCTCGTTATAAAGCTCAATGCGCTCTTTTATGTCGGGCATATTCAGAATCTCGTCTGTCGTCATTTCGCGGCAGGCAATCAGCAGCTTTTCCATGAGCTGATAGTTGCTGATTGTGAAGTTGCGGAAACGCCCCAAGCCGGTGCGCGGGTCCATTAAGTAGCCGACAAGAATCCAGCCCTCGGGGTTGAGGATTTCTTCGCGGGTGAGGTCGCCTGAGTCCACTTTGTCAACGGCAACCATAAGGTCATCGAACTGCGGGAACTTCTCGCGTCCGCCGTAATATTCGTAGATAATGCGCGCACAGCTCGGGCAGGGGCGGCTCTCGCCCACATACTTCCCTGCAAGCTCGTTGCGCTCAAGCTCACTCGCATGATGGTCGAACCAAATCCCGCAGCCCGGCACATAAGGCACGTTCGCGAGGACATCGTTCTCGGTGACTGGAACTAACCCGTCCTGCAAATCCTTAGGGTGCGCGAAGGAATAGGTCTCTATAATTCCTGCTTCAAGCAGTAATGCTCCGCAGGCAAGCCCGTCAAAGTCTGAACGGGTGATTAAATTCATTGGCATGAGCTAACCCCTCTTTCAACATTATACATAACGAGTATAACATAATTTGGCG
>Ga0123356_10000769_pt1 | contig 35450 bp, 35 predicted proteins | sample TergutEmb28metaG_2_FD_92546 | JGI IMG/M metagenome (GOLD analysis project Ga0123356, IMG submission 92546) | Embiratermes neotenicus P3 segment gut microbial communities from Petit-Saut dam, French Guiana - Emb289 P3 | ecosystem: Host-associated > Arthropoda: Insects > Digestive system > Gut ...
CTGGCCGGGCGGGACGTCTCCTTTTTTCGGATAGCGGGTGTAGTAGAAGCCGGAGTTGTCATGCAGCCAGGCGATGGAGGCCGCGCGCGTGCGCTCGATGGTGTCTGGAAGCATGGTGCCGGTTTTCGTTTCGATAATGTGAAGCGTGCTGACCTCGGAGCCTCCGGCGGAAGTTCCATAAGCGACGTATCTGCCGTTGTTGCTGGGCTCGAACCAGTCGAGCGCGATGGTGCCGTCGGCGGCGAGCTGATTGGCGTCGACCAGGGCACGGTCGGCGCCGTCGAGGCTGTCGCGCACATAGAGGATGGGCTGGTTCTGCGTGCCTTCGCGCCGGGTATAGAAATAATGTTTACCGGCGATGACCGGGGGAGTGATGCTGCCAATCGCGAGTAGGTCGGTCAGCCGCTTGCGGATGGCTTCGCGTCCCGGCAGCGGGTCGAGCAGGGCGCGAGTGTAGGCGTTTTCTTCCCCGACCCACTTCTGAGTGGCGGCAGAGCCGGCGTCTTCGAGCCAACGATAGTTGTCGATGACCTTGGTACCGTGGAAGAGATCGGCGATGGGTTTGCTCTCAGCCACCGGCGGCCCCGTGGGGACAAAGGTCTTGGTGGAAGAGTGGGAATCTCCGGCATAGACGGCGGCCGCTACCGCGATCAAAGAAAGAACTAACAAGGAAGAGAGCAGCAAACGACCTCCCGGCATACACACCTCAGGATCCTGACACCACGCAACTAGGGTAAGCGTACCAGAACGGGTCGGACGCATCGCCGATGGAGTAAATCGCGAAGAGATGGTTTTCAGCACGCGCCCCTAGATGCTATGATGCTGAGGAAAGCCAACAAGGGGCCATCAGTTCCCGTGCCATACTCCTCAGTAGCTCAATGGCAGAGCATTCGGCTGTTAACCGAAGGGTTGTAGGTTCGAGTCCTACCTGAGGAGCCATCTTTTCAATGCTTTAGGCTTCATTGCGCTCCGTTTGGACGAAAAAGCCAGCCGAGCGATCTTGGCACTCGCGACAGCCATCTCATCGGTAACCACATCACCATAAATGTTGAAGGTAGTTCTTATGGCGCATCATCTTCTGCAGCACAGCGACCGATGTGCCAACGGCATCTAGCCAGGAGCGGTAGCTGTGCCTGAAGGGGTGCGTCTCGAAGTGACCAATTCCGGCGACTTTCGCCGCGCAAGTCGATCTCGGATGAGAGGGACACGCTCGTTATCCAAGACAAATCCCGGAAGCACGTCGAGAAACCACGATTCCAAGGTCGTGACTGGCGTGGAAATCCATTTTGCCACGCCCTCGAAACGCCTCCATTTTTGTTCCGAGAAAGAACGGTGCCGCAATCACACGCACCGACTGTCCTGTGGGCAGAGTGACGGTGGATGCATGCCCAAACGCCGGCTTATACCACTTGTTAGTGAATCCCAGCACTTCCTTATTTAGCGCAAGCACATCGAGAGTCAGAGAGCCGTTGTGCCACCGGCACGTGAGAGGCTTTTCCTCTGTGTCTCCTGTGAAACCAGCTCGACGAAGTCGCTCAGAAAAATCGACATAGTCTGCATACGTCAAAATTTCGGCAATTACATCGACATCGGTAGTGCTGCGGATGGGAGCAGCGGCTTCGTCAGTGATGAGTAGCCCCAGCATGACGCCGCCGACGAAGACGATCTCATCTAAGAAAGGTACAAGTTTGTGGAGGGCATCTTCCAGCAACGGGAGATTTGGGTCAGCCATTTAGGTCCTTCTCAAGAAGTTCTCCCGCGAGATTTCGTTCCCGGGTTCTTCCGCTGCGGATCGCGTCGCAAAGTGCAAGAACACTATAGAACTTGGCATCTCGCAACGCAGCTCTGGTTTCCATCTCGATATGGCCAGACTGTCGGAGGTTCCTTATCTTCGAGAAAATGCGATTTGAGCGGTTCCGCAGCTGCGGCAGTCGGGACGCCGCGAACCATCGAGCCTCTTACCGGCGGGAAAACATACTTTAGTCCGTGTGTCAGAAATTCCAACAGCGCAGATCGGTTGACCCTTTTTTCGTCTCCTGACATGTACAGCAGCCCTGAATCTGCGCAACGCTTGAGAGCCTTTGACACCTCGGATGGGGAGATGAAGAGACCTTCCGCTAGAGTCTTGGACTGAGTTTGCGGCTCGTTCTGGATCGCGAGTTTGAGAAGAAGCGCAATATCCTGGCCTTGCATGTATTCATTGTAGGCAGAGAATTTCCAATTTGGAAATTGGAAATTGCGGTCGAAAAGCACGGGTCAGGGACACTCTGTCACGCCAGAGGCCGGGGTCTCATTGTGCTCCTCCGCGCCTCCGCTTCACCAACCGAGGCCATTGTGGCGAAGAACAGACGTAGCAAAATTCAGCAAACGGCGACTGTGCCTATAGCATTTTGTCTCAACGGAGGGGTTCACCCCATGCGATTGTGCCCATTTTTGTGCCCCTCTGCATCAAAAACGCTCGCACTCCATCCCATGATTTCGGCGGTTACCCTAAAGAGCCCTCCGGCCTCCTGCATTCGCGTGCAGCCCGTATGCCGCAGATCGTAGAAGCGGGCAGGTCACCCCAGCCCGCTTCCGGCGGCTTCCCCAGGCCTCTTTCCAATCGCCGCTACGGGAAACCCGAAAGCCTCATCTTTGTCCTTCCCGCTGTAGCGCTCAAAGGCTGGTTTAGGCTTCATTTCGCTCCGTTTGCACCAAGAGGCAGTCGAGCGACTTTCATGAAGGTGTGAGGCACCACAGACCACGTCTCGCCATTGCGAGGGGCAGCGTTTCGGCAGCTCCCACCCTAATTCAGAGGGCTTACGCACCGATCCTGGTCAGCTTTCGGCCGAGGAAATCGTGAATTGCGCTGCCAATTTCCTGTGCATGCGTTTCCAACGCAAAATGGCCGGTGTCAAAGAAATGGACTTCGGCGTTCGGGTTATCACGCTTGAATGCCTCAGCACCGGGCGGCAAAAAAAACGGATCATGCTTGCCCCAAACGGCGAGTAGCGGCGGGCGTTTGCTGCGGAAGTATTCCTGGAACTTGGGGTAGAGAGCCACATTGCTCGCATAGTCGAGGAACAAGTCAAGCTGGATCTCGTCATTTCCCGGGCGCGCCAGCAGGGCAGAGTCGAGTTCGTACGCCTCCGGCGCCACGAGCGTTACGTCTTGGACCCCGTGCGTGTATTGCCACTTGGTCGTCTCGGGTTTTAGGAACTCACGCAAGGCTCCGCGATTTTCAGGCGTCGGCTGCTTCCAGTACTTCTGGATCGGGTTCCACCCTTCGCTAAGACCTTCCTCGTAGGCATTGCCGTTCTGCGAAATGATCGCCGTGACGCGCTCCGGGTGCGCAAGTGCCAAACGGAATCCGACCGGCGCACCGTAATCGAAAGCGTAAATCGCGAAGGTCTTCAGACCGATCGCGTCCGTAAAGCTCGCAATTAGCTTGGCCAGATGATCGAAGGTGTAGCCGAACTGCTTGCGATCGGGAGCATCGGAGAACCCGAAACCCGGCAGATCGGGAGCTACGACGTGATAATAATCGCTAAGAGCTGGAATGAGATTGCGGAACATGTGGGACGAAGTTGGGAATCCGTGCAGTAGGAGGATCGTGGGGTTGGTTCTCGAGCCCGTTTCGCGATAAAAGATCTTGTAGCCGTCGACGCTGGCGTACTGGTACTTAGTCATTTTTGTAAACCTCCTCGGAGAATGCGGCCTGTTGGCCTCGGCCGGCGCATGCATCGGATTGCATCGCAACAGCCTTTCTTAGCATCAGATGTGCTAACCGATAAAATGATTCATCATCGGTGTATTACTTGGAGACCAGCGGAACAATGGGAAGGACCCAGGCAAAGGACGCAGCGGTTTGGAAAGATGGATTTCTCTTTCTGGGCAACGATCTGGCGCTCGATTTCCTGAACACACGGCCGGTCCAAGATGGCGAAGCAATGGAATTGCTCCCGGATTTCGCCGCGATTTTGCGTTGGTCCCAGACAGCAGGGCTACTCAGCCCACACGACGCAGCGGATCTCGAGCGGCAGTGGGGCCAATCGGCGGAGGCTCGCCGCACAGTGGAAGCCATCCGTGGCTTTCGTGAAAACTTCAGAAAAGAAGTCCTCGAATGGGAACAAGGACATGCAGTTCATCGCTCTGCGATTGACGAGGTCAATCGGTTGATGACTTCGTACCCGATGTCCACCCGGCTGAAAACGAATGGCAAGGAGCTTGAGCCGGAACTCTATTTCAAACCGCGGAGGCCTGAGGACCTTTTTGCTCCCCTCGCACACGCGGTCGCAATGTTACTCGCAAATGCGAATCGCGACCGTGTGCGGAAGTGCGGTCAATGCGTGCTGCACTTTGTAGACACGAGCAAAAAGGGCACGCGTCGGTGGTGCAGCATGCGGTTGTGCGGAAATCGCCTAAAGGTCGCCGCCTACGCGGCGCGTGAACGATCTTCGAGGGTCGAAAGATCGAGCGTCGAAAGATAAGGATCAAATGGGCAGTCAACAACTGCGGTTGGCGACAAATTGTTCCTTGAAAGACGGGCTGGCAATGATCGCGTCACAGGTGAGGTGAGCTATGGCTAATACGTTTGGTTCTCTCGTATTCACTCCGGTAGTGAAGGAGTTGCAAGAGCGTTATGGGAGCAAGCGACAATACCAGCGGCTTGCCGCCCAAGGCACTTCGTATCAGGGACTGGGGCCTGATGAACAGGAATTCATTGCCGAACGTGACAGCTTTTATATGGCGAGCATCGGAAGTACCGGATGGCCGTATGTTCAGCATCGGGGCGGACCAAAGGGATTCCTGAAGGTTCTAGATAACCAAACAATTGCATTCGCAGATTATCGGGGGAACAAGCAGTACATCAGTACGGGGAATCTCCTGACCGATGATCGTGTCGCGCTGATCCTTGTTGACTATCCACGGCGAGCCCGCCTGAAGATCCTAGGTCACGCAAAGATCATGGAAAGGGCTGAGGCTGGAGAACTCCTTGAGACGGTCCGTGATGAGGGCGAAAACACCCTTGTGGAACGCGTCTACGTAATCCATGTCGAAGCGTCCGATTGGAACTGTCCGCAACATATTACGCCACGCTTTACTGTGGATGAGATTCGCAAGATCTTGGCACCTTTTGAGGAGCGTCTCCAAGCCTTAGAAACTGAGAATGCTCGTCTCCGCGCTCAACTCGTCGGCAAAGTGTGATCAATCTTGGCAGGAGCCTGATCACCAGTGGCCTATTGAAACCCATCACGAGCATTCGTGGAGAGCGAGTCCCGGGCAGCGAAAAGGACGCGGCGGTGAAATGAACCCTAGTTCGGGCTCTTTTGCGAGTTTCTCCTGTTGTTTTGCCCGGGCGATTTCGAGCCGACATAGCGGGGAGCAATTCTCGGTTCCGGTCTAGACTTGGGCGAAATGGCCGCCGAGCAGGGGCGCATTGTTCCGAGAATGGGGCCGATCCGCGCCAGGCCGTATAGCACTGCGAATCGCCCATTTGCTTTGTTTTCTGCAGATTTACCGGCGGCGGCTCTCTCCGGCGCTCTGCAGCGCATTCTGGGTGTCATACTTCAGCTCATGCGCGGGCACGACAGAGTTTTGACTTTCGGATACGCCAAACGGCACCCTGACCCACGCATGTCGCGCACTTTGCGGCGGGACGGGGATTCGACCTTGGAGAAAGGATTCCGGTGATCGCTCTTCGCCGAGGCAACCCGCTCGCTTCCTCACAGATTCATAGTCCTCGTGATCTCCGCAGAAGATCGCGGTGTTCCCTCGCACCGCGCAAGTTTCTCGGAACTCGCCGTCCTATAATCGGGTGAGAGTACACTCGCGACGGATGGCAGCCGTGCAAGATTCGCCAGGCATCTTGAAATCGCTCTGACTCGGCAAGCAGGCTCATAAGTTGGTTAGGAGGAGCATCATGCCGAAGCTCATTCCTATCGTTCTTCTCATGTTTTCTCTGGGTTGTGGAACGACACACGTTTGTAACGCACCTTCCGACGCTTCAACCTGTACGTGCGGCAGCAACAGCGCTTGCCCGGCTGAATTTAATTCTTATATCTATGCTGCTGGGACGAATAGCCCGATCACGATCTTCCCACTTGTGGCCCCTGTCGGTACCCTTGAAACTCCCACGATGAGCACCGGACCAGCGGCGAGTCCTGGTATTGCCGCGGTCTACGAGTCGTTCCTCTATGCCTCCAATCCTCAAGCCGCGGGCGGAGGAGCAATCGATGCCTGGACGATTAACAGCAACACTGGAGCGCTGGTTCCGATTCCCGGATCTCCATTTTCTCTGGGCGGTGTGACATCGCCTGCTGGTTTGGCGGTTGCTGACGGCAATGCCGTGATCGCTCAGGACGTCCCGGGCCCGTTTCTCTATGTCGCAGATGCAGGCAAGATCGACGCGCTGCAAGTTGCCAACAACGGTACCGGAACTTTGACCGCCGTGCCCGGCTCGCCCTTTACGACAGGCACAAACCTCTATCTCACGGTCGATCCGATGAGTCGCTTTGTCTTCGCTGCCGATGAAGACCCACCCGGCGGCGTTCTTGCACTTGCGATCAACTCGAGCACAGGAGCGCTGACGCCGGTTCCCGGCTCACCATTCCCAATATCCAACTCAAGCGGCAGCCTTCACCCAGGGCAAATTGTGGTCGATGGCAGCGGCAGTTTTGTATACGTTACGGTTCCCTCGACCGGTCAGATTGCGGCATTTGCAATTTCGCCGTCCAGCGGAGTCCTGACAACGGTACCTGACGCGCCGTTTACCGCGGGCAGCGGCGCTTTTGCCATGGCGACTACTCCCGGCGGTTTTCTTTACGTCTCCAACAACGGAGCCGGTACTCTTTCAGGCTATAGCATTAATCCCACGACTGGCGCATTAACGCAGCTGGCCGGATCTCCGTTTCCCATTCAGGCTACAACCCTCACGACTGACTCCGGCTACGGACACCTCTATGCTTCCGGCCCAAGCGGCATGATGGTTTTCAACATCGATTCGAGCACAGGCGTGCCCACGCAGGTGGGCCCGGCGATCGCTTTCGCAGGCTCGATAGCGCTGGCCTACGCCGGCCCGTAGTCTTTCGCCTGCCCCTATGCGGTCCAAAAGGCTGGCGGAAGTGCCGGGCCTGGGAGTGGATTCGGCGCAACAGATCATTGCCGAGGTGGGTGCCAAGGCAGCGACCTTCCCTTCCGCCAAGAATCTGGTCTCGTGGGTAGGAGCATGCCCGGGCGACGAAGAGGTCGACGGCGTATCACTGACGCTTTACAGCTTCCACGTAGAGGCTTTCCCCACTTCTCGATTCCAACTCTATTCCTAGAATGTCGGGAATAGCGCTGTCCCCAAACCGGCTCACCTCCGCCCCTGCAAAACCAGCCTCAGCAAACATCGAAAGCAGTGATCGGCGATCGAACATCTGCGAATGGTGCGCTCCGGGGTGCAATAGGTCGCGCCACGTTTTGTGCAGGAGTAGGCGGTCTACAAACCGATGCGATGCGAGCGGCGCGGGATCAGCGAGATAGTCCTGCACCATCTTTTCGAGATCAGGAACTGCGACACGCAAAATGCCTTGCGGCTTCAGAACCCGGAAGCACTCTTTCGCGACGGCAACCGATTGCGGGTACGTAAAATGTTCAAAGGTGTGCGACGAGTAGATAACCTCGACGCTTCCATCGGGGAATGGCAGGCCCTTCAGCACGTTGTGCCGTCGCACATTGGCTGGCCATGCTGGAGTCGCCGGCAGCTTTTGCAGTAGAGGCACTCGCGAAAGCAAGATCGTCGGTGAGTTGTCGATGTTATACCAAGCGTCAGGGGCATCAATACCACACCCTATGTTCACCCGAAACGAGCGCGCTTCGAGGATGGATTTCTGCGGTTCCCGAACGACTGGTGCTGAAGTACTCATTGGCCCGCCTCCGCGTTGTGCTCGTGAACTCTTTGAATAGGTGTCACAATGAAGCACCAAAACAGCCGAGGCAGCACGAGCAAGAATCCTACCCTGTCACTGAGGATGATTTTACTGGATAGTTGACGAAGGCGTTAAACACTCATTAACCGGCCAATGTGCACTCATTTTGAGGAGAGGCAATCGAGTTCGTGGTCGATGTCCAGGCGCCGCTGTGTGAGTCGGCGAAGTCTCCGTTGGCCCTTCGCCTCCAGCTGAGGCTGGAATAACTGTAGGAGATGTCGGGTAGCCGCTAGCGAGATCGACCTGCTCAGGACGGGCGCGGTGAAATTCACGTTGCAGGTCGAGTTGGACGATTTTTACATAGCGCATGGTCGCGGATGTCTTTGTGCCCGAGCATTTGCATCCGCAACCCTTCCAGATGGCTGCCTTCACTTCCTGGGCTATTCATACCACCAGGCATCGCCGCGTCGAACGAGGGAGATCTATTTTGCTCCTGCATTTGTCGGTGCGAAGCTCAGGCGAACAACATCTCAGTCGTTCTGCGCACCAGCTAAGACAGCCAGAGCCAGGACAGCGCCCACTCTCGAATACCCCGAATACCAATGTTGGCAAGCTGGCATCGCTGGTGAAGCTGGCGATGGGCTGCGTCGTCTCATGTCGGTTCCGCGCATCCGGCGAGATGGAAAAGCTGGTCATTCGCAAGTGCGTCGGAGCGATACTCTGTGCCGTCGGAAACGTCAATTTGAAGCGTCTTTCCTTCACTCACTGCCGAGTCGTGGAAATCGCTCTGCGGCATAAATCGCAACTCCCGCAGGACCGAGCGCCAGCCGGGCGCAGAGTACACCACTGCGGCGTTCGACTTTTAGCTTGGGGAGGGCGTAGCGAGGACACTCCAGCGGTTCGAGTCCTGACTCGGGTGTATACGAAAGCAATAGGCGGAGCTCATCTCCTTCTGTCCGCAGGTTGGGATTGAGCGTACTGTAGAGCTCGTGCCCGTTGATCTCATCGGTATTGAAGACGATCACCATTTCATGATCCGCCACAACTCGCGACCACGAAACAAGCGTGTGCAAGCGGTCTCCAAACTTTATCGGCCGGCCGAAATGTATACCGTCGCCGGAGATCTCATGAACATACTGACGCCCACGCCGCAGCGCAATCCACTTATGCCGCAGCTCACATAGCCTAGAGACAGCTTTGAACAGCGGGGCATCCTCACTGAAGAAGTGAACGCCTCTTGAGCATCTCCCGCCAAAGCGCCCACCAAACATGTTTTCCCGTAAAACCTTATCACTTGCCGATGGCTGCCCACCGCTGTCGAACCCCTGCTCGGTGCCATAGTAGATACAGGGAATGCCGGCCGTCGTCAGGTTGACGGCAATGGCATTGAATACCAGCTTACGATATTCAACCATTCCACAAAAACGGCGTTTCTCGTTTCCTTTGTGTATCTGGTCATGGTCATCAAACATTGTGACCACGTGCTGGCCGAACCAGGCGAAATCGCCGTGGTCGTCCAATTCCGAATTTCGAAAGAGGGAGAAGTACTCGTTAGGTTCCACAAACCCCTTGACCATCGATTGAAGCCGCCCAGGGATATCTTCGATTCCGAGTGCGGCGTCCAGCCCGGTCGTGTCCACCATAGACCACGCGTGGCTGCGCCCGCCAGTCACCTCTCCGGCAAGGAAGAAACGCTCCTTCCCAAGACTCTGTGTAAACTCGTGAATCGCGGAGCAGAAAATCCGCGTAGACTCCTGGCCCATGTGCTTAACTGCGTCGATCCGAAACCCGTCAATGTCGGCGTATGCAATCCAGTACTCGTAACAGTGGATGAGGTGCTGAAGCGTCGTTGAGGGCGTCGGGTATTTGGCAGACCAGTCCACCGCCAAGTTGAGCTTCTTGAAATCGTAAAAATCCCCTTCTCTGAATTCGGGATAGAAGTCGAAATTGACGATCCTGCCTTTGCACACGAAACTGCCCGGCGTCTGCAGTTCTTTGGGCCAGATCGCTCCGTCAGGCCAGGCTGCATCGAGTGCAGCCGGATTCGGCTGATCAAAGGGCAGTATCGGCCTGCCATCCCGGTCACGGAAGCCTTCGACCTCGTAGGCACGCCCGTCCCACCTCGGATCGGGTATCCATTGGTTTTCCCCGATGCTCATCTGATATCGCACATCCCGATAACCGAACACATTCGCGGCATGGTTGAGGATTATGTCGAGAATGCAATAAATGCCTTGCTGGTGTGCGGCGTCGACCAAATCGCGCAGATCTTCGCGTGTGCCGAAGTGAGGGTCGACATCGAGGAAATTCTGAATTCCATATCCGTGGTACGTCGGCTCGAAGGGAACCTGTTTGAAAACAGGACTGATCCAGATCGCCGTCACCCCGAGCCGGCGTAAGTATCCTAGCTTGGACTTCAGGCCCTTCAAAGTCCCGCCCTGCCAACCTTCCGCCTGGCCTAGCCACTCCCAGTACGCTACCGATCCGATATCACGGTTGTTTGCAAGGGGGGTCGTTCCCGTTGTGACGGGCTGATCCCGAGCGTCCCGGTAGCCACCCTTTTCATTGCCATCCGAGAATCGATCCAGCATCAGAAAGTAGAGAATCTGGTCTGCCCAACAATCCGGCGAGGGGGTGTAGTGACGCTTGGTTAGGTCTGCGAAATCGATTTCTGCAATACTCTTTGGCACATTCGTTGGCATAACGCGACAGTCCCCCTATGCGCAGGAATTTTTTTCAGTCGTAGTGCATGCCCCGGTACTAACCGCACCAGATACTTGGACCATATTGCCATGGGCTCCCTTGGCACAAGCGGTCTCAGTTGCCGTCGACCATCCCTTCGGCATGTCGATGATAGAAGCAGCAAAGGAACCGGATGCCAACTGTCAGACTTTAGCGCAGCTGGTTTGCTGTGATCGCCTGTAATGGCAGCTTTTCTACGCCGTCGGCGTGATGCATTTCGAAAAATAGCGACCGGATTACCTGGTTCAGCCCAGACCGGGACACAATCCTCCGCAGGTAACAATCCCAGCGCGAATTTCCGGGCGGTTTGAAGAAGACTTTCTGGCAGACGCCTGCCAATTCAAAGAGACGGCCGTCGGCGGGCCGCGCATCCACATTAGGAACGATTACGCCGGGAACATGCTCCGAGTCGTCGATCGACCGATTGAGAGGCGATGGACGACTGGCTGGGCCCAGAACAGCGATTTCCATACGGGACTCCTCAGACACTTTTCCCGGGTTAGGCTGGGTCACTAACGACGGGCTGTCGACATCAGCCTGGTCTGGACGTCCTCGCGGGGTGCGACCACGCGGAAGCACCCGAACAGATGGTACCTCCAGGGTTCCAGACCCACATACAACCCCTGCTCGCTCATCTCCACTCCATCGCGCTCATAAACCGAGTCCGACAGGCGATCGTGCAGCCGCCATGCGCCTTCTTGTAGATCACCCCAGGGCAGATGGACGCGGCCTTGAGCCGGCGCGCCACTCAGATTGACCACCACGATTGCCCGATCCCCGTCCTGTTCCCAGCACCATGCCACGAGATTCCGGAAGCTGACGTTGTCGAGCCATCCGGTGCAATGGCACAACTTCCATTCGCCTTCGTGAAACAGAGGATCTTCGAGAGCTTCTAAGAGCCTTTCATAGAAGTTCCTGAGCTCTTCATTCGGGCGCTCTTCGGCGCGCCGGCCCAGAAAGACAGGCGTTCGGACTGTGCGTCCTTCGAACTGCCCTTCATGGAAGAGCCTGGCTCCCGGAATAGTCGCAAAGGTTAGCGCGGCCGCCTCTTCCTTTCCGCCTGGGAAGGCCGCGGCGGCGGGCGTTTCATCGTGGTTTTCGATGAAGCGGACCAGTTTCGTTTGGTAAGCGGGATCGGCGCTCAGATGAAGAGAAACACTCTCCGGACTGCCGTGTTCCAGCCGGTCATAAAGCCTTTTGTCGTAGCAGTAATCGAAGCCGAGCCGCTGCAACTCCCACTCCAGGTCCCAGTATGCCTCGGCAAGAAAGAGGAAATCCGGATGGCTCTCCCGCAGGGTGGCGATGACTTCCGCCCAGTACTCTGCCTGCGGAAGCGGGCCCGCCCGTTGACCCCACGTGCGTTCAAAAATCGCGTTGAGAAACAGCATCGCCATATCACAACGTATGCCGTCGGACTGTCCGGCAATGACCGAAACGGTTCGGACGGCCGCGAGCCGCAGCCCCGCGTCGAACGCGTTCAGCTGCAACACGTCCGGCCACGCGGGAAAATAGGGATCCCGTCCGCGGGCATATACCCGGCCTTCGACCGTTAGGAAGGCTGCGGGATTATCGCGTGCATCCTCGGCGGACCCGCGGATGAAGTACTCCGGATGCTCGACAACCCACGGGTGGTCGGGCGCGACATGATTCGGCACATAATCTAGAATCAACCGCATCCCGCGCCGCGCGAGCTCTCCTCGCGCAGCTGCCAGACCTTCTGCGCCGCCAAGATGAGGATCGACGACATAACGCCGAACTGAATAAGCCGACCCCACATTGTCCGCAGAACGAAAATCGGGTAGTGCGCGACGGAAATCGTCCAGCAAGACCTGGTTTTGATTGGAGATCGCGATGCAGGCAGGGCTGCGTTCCCATACGCCCATCAGCCAGACTGCCTCAAAGCCCAACTTTGCGATGGCGTCCCATTCGGCTGCTGGAACAGAGTTCAGGTCGATGCCGTGCCCGATCTTCGCGCCGATTGCGGAGAGCCAGACCCAGGTGTTGATCTCGTAAATTGCGGGATGCTTTGGCCAGTTCGACATGATGGTTCCTGACTCCTGCTTGATGGTTGACAGGTGGCTGTGGGTTTATTTTTTCTCTGGCAAAGACCGAAGCGCTGCACGGCTACGTTATCGGAGGCACCGGATCTGGAACATGAGCTCGCCGTCCGGGGCCAACACATTAAATACACCCTCGAGGCGTTGTTGGCATCAAATCCTGTCCATCAGTTTCCGGCAAAGACAGGTTGTGACGCAGACAACGCCATCTCACCGGCTAACATCGCGTGGACTCACTCGGCCTGCGTCTTCGAGGCCGATGTGAGCGTTACCGCTCCAGGCGTTCGTTTTGGCGGTCTCTCAGTCGCACGATATCGCCACGGCCAGAACGATTTCATCGAAGACGGATCTTGCAGCGTGTTCCAGCGACTCCGGGCGACAAAGTGAGTGCCTTTGCTTGGACCCGCATATTCAAGGATTCCGGCGAAGCCGGGGTTGCACATCACGGATTCGCTACAGTTGTCCCAGGTTCGGGCAAAAGCAAACCACTTGGATACTGACGGCCTTCATACCCAAAATGCATAAGATCCTCGTTTCTGATTACGACGGCACGATCACTGACAAAAACTTTTACTCGCTGCTGGCCGAACGTTATGTTCCCGCGGATACGCCTGACTATTTCGCCCAGTACCGAGAGGGACGGATGTCCCATTTCGAGGCCATGGCGGCGTACTTCGCATTTGCGCCTACGGAGGAACAGCGGCTCGAGGAGCTGCTCGCAGCCAGCCAGGCAGATCCGGACCTGGGCGTCTCAGCGGCGCTTCTGCGGCGTTCCGGCTGGGAGCTCTGGGTAGTTTCGGCTGGCTCCTCCTGGTACGTCGAGCGCGTTCTGAGTCGGGCCGGTGTGGCAGCAACAATATATTCGAACCCGGGACGCATGGAAAACGGGCGCGGCCTCGTATTGGAGAAGCTTGACCCTTCATCCCCATATTATTCGGCATCACTGGGCGTGGACAAATCGGCCGTAGTTCTACACGCCCTCCACATCGCGGAGACTGTGGCATTCGCTGGTGACGGGCCACCTGACTTGCAGCCAGCGTTGCTCGTTCGCCCGGGGTTGCGTTTCGCTCGGGGGTTCCTGGCCGAGGAGCTGCGGGCGCGCGGGGAGGTTTTTCAGCCGTTCTCGCGATGGAGTGAGATTGCAAGAGAACTGGCATGAAAAATGCACAGATTAACGTGCCCTGGCTTGTGCGTATCAAGGCCGGAGCGCTGCGCCGTCTGGGCCTATACCTGTCGCGCTGCTGCCTGGCACCCGTCGCTCTGTTTCACAGCGAAGGCCTGTTGCAGCCCATCCTGGACGTGGCTCGACAGAGCCTTGCCGATCACGGCATAGCGGCGGTCCTGCTCCATGAAGTGAAGGAGGCGAGCATAGAAGAAGCGGTGCGCTTGCTGGGGGCGCTGCCATCTTCCTGCAAGGCTTTGATAGGAGTCGGTGGCGGCAAGGCGCTCGACGTCGCTAAATATACCGCTTACCTTGCAGGACTGCCTTACTTCGCGGTGCCGACCTCCCTTTCCAACGACGGTTTCTGCTCGCCGCAGGCGAGTTTGACCTTGGAAGGCAAGCGCCAGTCATTGCCTACCGGCCTTCCTGAAGCAGTTGTAGTCGATCTCGCCGTCTGTCAACGGGCACCGCGGACGCTCTGGCATTCTGGAGTTGGCGATTTGTGCTCTAAGTTCACGGCCGTTTCGGACTGGAAACTCGCCTTCCACCGGCGGGGAGTTCCAGTCAATGATCTGGCTGCGTTAATGTCCGATGCTAGCGTTTTTCAGTTCATGGCAAATCCGGTGTCGGACGAACAGGGAATGCGGCTTCTCGCCACGGCCCTCATGTTGAACGGGGTTGCGATGGAGATCGCTGGCTCGTCACGTCCGGCCAGCGGCAGTGAGCACCTCATTTCTCACGCACTTGATATGTCCGGGGCGAGGCAGCGGCTCCACGGCCTCCAGACGGGGACGGCAGCCTACCTCGTCAGCAGTGTGCAGAGCGGCAGCCACCACCAGAGAATCGGGGACTTATTCGCACAAACAGGTTTCTGGGAATCCGTCCGAAAGGAGCCCTTTTCCAAAGAGGAATGGAGAATTGCTGTGGAACAAGCACCTTCAATGAAAGAGGAGTTTTACACGATTCTCTCCGAGAGGGATGTGTGGCCGGAGTTCGCCACGATGATCGCGCACGACCCAGCCCTTGTTGGATGCTTTGAATGAGACCCCCTACCGGAAATGCCCGCTCGTGGGAAGAGCAGGAGACTCAATTTTGCAAAGGCCACTTGCTGGCGGAAGATTTCGCCATCACTACCCGTGACTAGCGAACCCTTTAAACTGGACCCCGGAGACGATTCATGGATGCGAAAGAATTTCGCGATGTTGGACACCGGGTTGTGGATCTCCTTGCTGAGTATCTAGACCACATCGAGCAGACACGTGTCTTCCCGAACGCGGAGCCACGGACAACGAATCAACTGTTTACTGAGCCGCTCCCGCAAGATCCAAGTTCAGCGGAAGCTGTTTTGAACGAACTCGAGACCAAACTGTTCCCCTACTGCACCAACGTTGGCCACCCGGGGTACATGGGCCTGATCACACCGTCACCCAATCCAGTGGGGATCGTTGCGGACTTTATTTGCTCCGCCCTCAATCAGAACGTGGGCACGTACTCAATCGGCCCATCCGCAGTGGCGATGGAGCGCCGCGTCGTGCGCTGGCTCACGGATCTGTGTGGGTACGGCACGAAGGCTGGCGGCAATCTCACAAGCGGCGGAATGATGGCCAACTTCATCGGGTTGAAAGTAGGACGCGACGCGGTGACCGGGGATCGGGCACAGCACGATGGAGTCTGCGAGCGCTGGGCGGTGTATGCCTCGGAAGAGCGGCACGTTTCCGTAGATAAAGCTGTGGACTGCATCGGTCTCGGTCGAAATGCACTGCGACCGCTGCCCACAGACGCAAACTTTCAGGTGCGGATCGATGCGCTGGAGGAGGCAATCGCACGGGACAAGAAGAATGGGATTCGTCCGCTGAGCGTCGTGGGTATGTTCGGAACCACAAACACTGGAGCCGTAGATGACATCCGTGTGCTGCGCCGGATCGCGGATCGTGAAGGTATGTGGCTGCATGTTGACGCAGCGTACGGCGGCGGCATGTTGCTCTCGCATGAGTGGTCGATGCGAGATCGAGGGCTGGAGCTCGCCGATTCAATCACGATCGATCCTCACAAGTGGTTCTATGCTCCGCTTGATGCGGGGGCCGTACTGGTTAGAGATCAGGACCGGCTCACAGCATCGTTTGGAATCAAGCCTTCCTATTTGACGGACGAGCTCGACCAAGCCAACGAACGGTACCAGTACTACGTGCACGGTTTTGAGCAATCGCGTCGTTTTCGCAGCCTGAAAGTGTGGATGAGCTTCAAGCGATACGGAGCTCGCCAAATCGGCGAATGGGTCGATAGTAACGTGCGTCAGGCAAAATACCTGCATTCTCTCGCCGAAAGAGACCTAGAGTTTGAGCCGGCCAGCGCTCCCCCGATGTCGGCGATCTGTATCAGGTTCATAGGGGCCGAGTTGAACGAGGCGGGATCGAAGGACTTGCATGCGGAAGTTGCGCAGCGAATCGAGCAGAGCGGGCGCTTCTGGGTGTCAACTACCGAGCTCAAAGGCAAGACATGGTTTCGGATCAATCCGGTAAACTTCCGTACCCGTCAAGAACACATGGGCGAGCTGTTCGAGTTGCTTCGGCAAGAGTGTCATGCGGTTTTGCGCCAGCGAGGCGTGGTCAGTCGCTCCACTTAGTTAGTTAAGTTAGATTTGCTCGCGCAAAGTCCTGATGCCTTTGCCAGGACCTCACCGGCTTCGAAGGAGGGCGATAGCTGGGCTACGTCAGCTATCCGTCCTTGCTCATGACGAGAAATAAACTGACGAAATTGAGGCCGGTAGGCTTTGCTGTGTGCAGGAAGCTCTATTCGACGACCACCTTGGTGCCCCTCGGTGCCTGGCTCGACAAATGCTCAATCCGAGTGTCCAGCATGGCCCGAAGCGCTTTGAGAAACTCGACCCGTGAGTTTGTCAGATGTTGCCGGGCTGTGGCCGAGACCCCGAAGAACTCACGAACCGTATCGACAATCTCGCGGCAGGGGCATGGCTCGAGTGCGATTTTTTCCTTTGTGGATGGACCTTCCTCTGGTTCGTTCATTGCGCCTCCTTCATTTCAACGGTCAGCATACGATTTTCCAACCGGGCTCTTGCGGGCAGCAAACCTGCCATCGACCGCGGCAGGCCGACGTGGCGACGCAGCGTACCAATTTCGACTACCAGTTCGTCACCCTTCTTGAACAACCCGATTTCGCCTTTCGTGGCAAACGGCAGCAGCAGGCGTACCTCGTAAACTCCGTTTTGTTTCCCAAAGGTGAAAGGCTTTTCGGTCCGTGTGACCGCCGCCGGGTCTTCATCCCGAGGATACAGCACTTCGGCCAACTCCTCCAGCCGTTGTCTCCCCAAGACTTCCCGAGCGAAGAGCGGCACCCGTTTCACTGGGACGGGGGCAAAGTATTCTTCAATTTCATGCAGAATCCTGTCTTGCGAGGTATGCCACTCGTTGAACCAGGCGTCGCTGACTTCGTGGGGAAGCAGGCGGTTCACGACAACTGCGTCCACAGTTAAGCCGTGGAGTGAAAAATACACAAAGGCACGTTCGGTCTCTCGTAAAACCATCTTCTCGGGGTTAGTGACGAGACGAACACTGGTAATGGCGGAATCTTCCATGACTTCGTCCACGCCTTCGAGTTTTTCAAACAAGTCGCGGATATTGACGAAGTAGCGGTCTGTCGGCAGTTCAAACGGCGCGACCCGGTTGGCGATCGGCCGCACCGCCTTCAAGAGATTCCGTTGAAAGGGAAAAATGTGCTTCATGTACCAGTCGAGCGTGGTGGGCATACTGATGAAGCGCATGGACTCGGCAGTAGGCGCGGCGTCGAGCACGATTACGTCGTAGCGCTGCTCCCGACGATACTGGTTGACGTACATCATGGCGCTGAGCTCTTCCATGCCCGGCAGGATGGCAAGCTCCTCGGCCTCCACGCCGCTGATCCCGGTGGTGCGGAGTACGGACGTGACATACGACGAGATCTCCTGCCAATGACGCTTGATCTCTCTCTGGATATTGAGTTCTTGGATCCATAAGCGGTCGGCGACAAGCAAGGGATCCGCGGTTTGGAGGTGAAAGAGTTCAGTCTCCAAATCAAACGAGTCCGCCAGGCTGTGCGCCGGGTCGATGCTCATCACCAGAGTGCGATGGTTGAGCGAGGCTAGCTTGACGCCGGTTGCAGCCGCCAGACTGGTTTTGCCGACGCCGCCTTTACCGGTAAACATCAGGATCCGCATGCTCCAATTGTAAGGGCCGATGGGAAACAACATACTGTGCAAAAGAAGAAAAGATGTCGGCTCGGAGAGGGTCAGTTCTGACGCTGGTTACCAGTGACCGGAGGACAATTCCGCCGCTCCTCAAAACCTGGGGGAGCGGACACCTGGCCCCCGATATCGCTCTAGGTTCTAGGAGAGATCGTCTTTTGATCGATCACCAAATTGGAGAGACCGCGCACAGCGTCGTCATTTTCATAAGAGCTTGCTGCGAATTGGAACATTTCCGTATGAGATGCACCGGCAATCTTGCTCGTGCCGCGCAAAGTCTTCTCTAAATCCCCGGAGAATGCCTGTCTCCATTCATGGAGAAACCCCATCGGCAACTACACGGTGACAATCTCCGTATGATTGACAAAGCCATCTTGATCGACGGAATGACGAGGCTGTTTGGCATCGGGAGCCGTGCCAGAAACTGCCAAGTAGACACCGCCGCTACGAGGAAAGATGTAACCAGAAAAACCATTTTCATTCTCAACACTTCGATGAAGCTTGCACGAGTTCCGCAGACCCCACGCACGTTGCATTCAACTTTGCCAGGCGCAACAATGCGGCCCTTCGTCTTGCGACCACTGCCCGCCGCGTACAGCGCAGAAGAATCGCACAGTCATGATCGGAATACCCTTCGAGTACTGACAAAACGAATACGAAGCGATCACGAGCATCGAGTCGGAGAATACCGGCAAGGAAGCCTGTTCTCGCAGGGAGCAATTCAATATCGGTTTTGGAATTCCCAAGGTCTTGGGCGCCTATTGCAGGCGAACGTAATGGAGCAGTTAGCCGAATGGCATTCTGAATGATCACGCGCCGGGCCCAGGCATGGGCCCATTCCTGGAATCCGTGATTGTCTCCGGCACAGTCTTCGATACCAGCAACGAAACACTGCTCCGCCTGCTCGCGGTTGCCGGTCAGCAAGAGTGAGAGCAAATACAGGCTGCTCATATGCTCAAGGAAGACCCGGCAGATGTTCGGATTCTGCGCATCTCCCTGCGATCCTCTCATTTGGTGTTTCGGTGTCTCGACGGTCTCAGTCATAGTCCTCCTGAGCTTTCTAGCGCGTTCTCCGGTTCCCCGACAACGTTCGGCTCACACTGAAATCTGTCACCGATCCGTATCAATGAAGACGTCCACCTGCTATCCCACATGGACCGGAAAGGGTGGGGGCTGAAAACGATAAATCACCTGCCATACACGGAAGTCCACTCGCTCGCTTTTGTCGCCCGTCAAACTGTGCATAGGGATGACATAGAGATCAATGCGAAGAAAGGTCGATGGAAACGCCTCCGTGGAGTCGCCTTTCAGGTGCGCAATCGACTTGCTTCCGGCTTTGATTCGTGGAGCGGTGGTTTCATCGATATCGATCCCCACCAAACAGGATGGGCGCGCGCGGCGGATTGGGCGGCACATATTCGCCAGCAGGATGTCGACTTGCAGGACCCGCCCATCGAGGGGCGCGGTGACGCACAACTGGCCGATTTCGACTTTCAGGGGCGGTAAAGGCCTTTCCCTGTGTTCCGTTTTGCAGCGTGATTGGATCAATTTCGGGAGCCGCCGGTGGACCGAGAGCCTGCTGGCTAGGTCGGTAAGAACTGCGGCAGGGCGTCCGGGAGCATCCGGTAGATCCTTCTGCGACGATGTCTGGGCTTCCTGTGACAAGGAACTGATCGGGAGCAGGAAATGACTCAGCAGTGAAATGAGAATTGCACGTTTCACAAATCCTCCGGTCGACTCGTGGCTTTTCAACCGCGAGTCTCGACCGTGCTCGTGTGAATCGTCCATGCAATTCCTGCCGACGCGGAGAAAACAGAATGAGCGCGGAGTGGCCGACTTCGATCGGATAGATACTTACACTGGCATTCGGCCGCTCGGCTCGAGCGAAAGAATTTAGAGAACGTGGGAGCCAAACTCAGTCCGTTGTACACGTCGACTCGAGACTGAGCATCGCAGCCATTGGCGATGATTCGCGCTCAGACGTAATTTTCTGCGCCCAGCCCTCCCAGTGCGACGTTTCTCCGCTTCCGTATTAGGTTTACAAGATCACGACAACCAGTCATCGAGGAGGTCCGGTGTTAAACATCAAGCGAGCAGCAGCGATAGTAGTCATCGATTTCTGTTGCGGTCGATCAAAACGTTCCACCCTCGCAGACCGCGATCACGGCAGCCCCTATTCGTCTGGTCAGGAATTCTCAACGCTAGCGTCGCCTGTGTATGCAGAGCTTTGAAGCTGGCAGTATCCTCAGTAGCTGACGGTGATAGGATGCCGGAGCACCATGTATGCATGTGGCCGTCACAAGCAATCTGTACCTTGCCGGTAGCTTGATTGGTTACGGCATCGGGCTCGTCATTACGGTGCTGTTGCTCGTTCTCACGATCCAAGCCTCGCGGTTGCCGGGAACCCCGGGCGCGAACATTCTGTGCGCGCTGTGTGCGTTGTTTTGGAACTTGGGGGGCATTGGTCACGCAGTTGTGTATGCTTTGGGCTCGCCCAAAGGTAGTCCGCCAGCGCTGTTCGCCTCTGCGATTCAGTTCACGGCCGCGGCTGTGTGGCCGTTGCCTCTGCTGTCAATCTGGCGCCCGCTGGCTCAAGAGCGCTGGCAAAAGATTGGTTCTCGGGTTTTGCAGGGCATAGCTCTGATCAGCGCCGGTGCCATCACCACTGCTCTTTGGCTATCTGCCGTCCTTGGCACTGATTACCGTTTGGAAGTCACCCTCAAGGAATTGACGTCCTTCAATGGGACCATCCTCCTGGTAGCCGGTGCGGTTCTCTTGCTCAGAGGACGCAAGACCTCCCGGGTTACCCGTTTCGCGTCGACAACCATCCTGGTCGGGGTTCTGGGCACGAGTTTGGGCCTTATGGTTCAGGAGGTGTTTCAGTTGCATGAGAGTGCGGGGGCAGCCCTGGCCGTCGTCAGTGGGCAGTCGACCTTGCTCATTGTGTTGGGTGCATTCTTTCTTTTTGGGCGCTTCCGTTTTGCCGATGTTTTCATCCGTTATAGCGTCCGGATTTTACTGGCGAGCTTTTCTGCCATCTTGCTGATCCTGAGCTTGCAATCGAGGGCTCTGACACACGCCGTCAATTTGACGAAGTCGCCGGTGGCGATTCAGGTATTTGCCATGAGCATAGTGGCGTCCGCGTGGTCCTTATTGCTTATTTTCTTAGATCGCAGCAGCGGCGTGCTGGTGAGTCGATGGATTTTTCATTCACCAGACTACCGAAAGTCCGCCCGAGAACTCAGTGAGATCTTGGCGCACATTCACGACGAGTCGGAAATGATCTCTGCGGCAGGGGATGATACAAGAACTACGCTGGAGTTGGAAGACGTCCGCGTGTTAAGCATGGATGCGCAACCGGAAAACGATTGGCCCGTCGAGCTGAGAAATGGAGAAATCGCGGAACTCGACGGAGCGAACCGGGTGCGAGAAACGTTATCCTTGCCCAACCTCGAATTGCTGGTGCCGGTGCGCTCAGCGGGACATGTGGCGCACGTCCTGGCGGTCTCGCCGGGTCCTGTTCGCCGCGGATTAGTCAGCGAAGAGGTCAATTTCCTGCGAACCGCGGCTGCTCATCTCGGTGCACGGTTCGACTCCCTTCGACTGGAGCGAGAGACGATCGAACGGCGAAGTCGTGAGGCACTGTTGCAGCAACAGGTGACCGAAGCCGAGCTGCGGGCCCTTCGCGCCCAGATCAATCCGCATTTTCTTTTCAATTCCCTCAACACGATCGCTAATTTGATTGAGGCGAATCCCCCGGCGGCGGAGACCATGACGCTCCGCCTGGCCCGGGTGTTCCGCTACGTGTTGACCCATTCCTCCCATGCCACAACTTCGATCCATGAGGAAGTGGAGTTCCTCCGCACTTATCTGGAGATTGAGGAGGCCCGGTTCGGGGATCGCCTCAAAGTCCAGATCGACGTCGCTCCCGACGCCGCTAACGAACCCATCCCTTCACTTCTACTTCAGCCGATCGTAGAAAACGCGCTGAAGCACGGCCTGGCCCCGAAACTGGGTCCGGGTTGTCTACGGATCTCCGCACGAGTACTGGGGGATCAGGTGTGCGTCCAGGTGGAAGACGATGGCGTTGGTTCGGGATGGATGCCACCTCACAAAAGGGATGGAGATCGCCCACGGTTTCTCAGCGAGAGCGGCCATCGAGTTTTCGCAGGGGTGGGGTTAAGCAACATCGCACAGCGACTCGAGACGCTTTATCACGGACAGGCTCACCTGAATCTAGAGAGCAGAGAAAGCGGTGGCACTTGCGCTACTGTCCTGATGCCACGGACATGCGGGTGATGGGCTCATGAAATGTCTGATTGTCGACGACGAAGCAGACGCGCGGGCGCGCCTTGGCAGAATGCTGAAGCGACACCCTGAGGTGGAACTGATCGGGGAGGCTCGGGATGGCCTCGACGCGGTTGAAAAGATAGAACAACTGGAACCCGAATTGTTGTTTCTGGACATCGAAATGCCGGGACTCAATGGTTTCGAAGTACTTCGGGCTATTCCCGAAAACAGCGCGTTGCCGCTGGTGATCTTCGTGACCGGCTACGATGAGCATGCCCTTGCCGCATTCGAGACGAACGCTCTCGCCTACCTGCTGAAACCCGTGGAGCCCGATCGTCTCGCCCTCGCCGTCGAGCGGGCCTACAAGTTAGTCGCTCGGAGTAGCGAACGAGAGCGGGAGCAAGCGAGAATACGGAGTTTGTCCCGCGAATCTCCGAAGACGCTTCGGCAGATCGTTTGCCGCAAGCAAGGACGTATCGTTCTGCTACCCGCTGAGCACATCTTCTGGTTCGCAGTCGAAGACGGAGTCGTCAAAGCGAAGACGGCTACGGATTCGTTCTGGGTGAACCATCAGTTGATTGAACTGGAGGCAGCCTTGCCCACCGATGTGTTCTTTCGGGCGCGCCGTGAAGTGCTGGTGAATTTGTCGAAGATCAAAGAGATCAAGCCTTATTTCAAGAGTGGGTTCCTTTTGGTGATGTCCGATGCTGGCAACACGGAGATAGCAGTAAGCGAACGACAAGCTCACTCATTACGTCGACACCTTCCTGGATTGTGAATTCACCTCGCCGTCTTGAGTTCGCCGATGCAACTGTGCTGGCGGCGGTTGAACCCCGCAAGAGTCCAGCCACGGCCCGCCCTGCGAACTCGGAGTTCCGCAGACACCGACGAACGTGGTAGCGTACTCAACCATGCTGTGGCGCCTCGGACAAGATGCCATAGGTTTTCGAACCTCCGGTATCTGTTAGGGAAATTGTCGTCGGGGCAGCATCACTTGATGAAGCGGTGGTTGTTCCCCCTGCTGTTGTGTGTTTTTGCCTCGCCTGTCATGGCATCGGTAGTCACCATCACTACCGAGAGTCTGCCTAACGGCACGCTCGACACGTCCTATTCTGCCGTCACCAGAGCCAGCGGCGGTTGCGCGCCCTATGTGTGGGCGATCGCTTCTGGAACCCTACCGGCAGGCGTCAAGAAGGAGCAATCGCGCAGCACGACAGCTCTCGATCTCAGCGGAAGCCCGACCGCTGCGAAAACCTACTCCTTCACTCTGTCGGTCACAGACTGTAGTAAGCATGTCTCCAAGAAGTCGTATAAGGTTACGATCCGTGCTGCATCCGAGCACGTCGTGGACCTGAGTTGGAAGGCCTCCACATCGAAAGACATCGCCGGTTACAACGTTTACCGCGGCCCCGACGGAAGCACGTGGAAAAAAATTAACGCTAGCCTGGTCGCTGCGACGCTCTATGACGATTCCAAAGTTGCGAATGACAGCACGTACTACTATGCCGTCACGGCCGTCGATATCGAAGGGAAAGAAAGCAAGAAGACACCCGCAGTGAAAGTATTTATCCCCTAGCGCGCGAGAATTTTGAGGTCCCATGCGACCTCCGGCCCACCTATGGGGATGAAAGCGCGCTTCGCAGGAGCGACGCATTCCGAGTGGGTTATATGCGACTTTCGCGGGAGTGTACTCGATGAGCGTCGAACAGTCCGGTTGGCGTTGAAGCTTTCCGACTATCCGTTTTGCGTGAGCTTGCCAGGCTGGCTAGCCCCTCGAGTCGCATGGACTTGGTGTCTCGGCTGACCTCGTCCCCGGAGCGTTCAGCCTGAGGAGTAGAACTAAGGAGAAGCACTGTAGACAAAATCGTAACTCGCAACAATACAGTACGGGAGGAGTAAGACCCCGCGATTCGCGGCACTGGATTCAATGCTAATGAATAGCTGCTACAGAAGTGAACCCCCAAATAACGAGTTCATCTTTAATTGACGAGAGATTTTACGGATGATATGGTACCAACACAGTTTGCCCATTGGTTACCTTCGATGCGCTCTGCGCAAGCGACCCGCAGTCTCGCCAATTCCCTGTCGTTCGCTGCAAGGTTCCCTAAAGACTCTTCACCCAAGTGGAAGAGAGCGCGCCTATGAAAGACGCGGCGGGTTTTAGGCTCTGGCCACTTTGAAATGAGGTGTGGAGTGTCGCACGTAACATCGGTTCAGCAGGACAATGTTGGCTACCGAATCACTTCTCCGGAGGGAAGTGAGATCAAGATCCCCAAAGAGTTATTCGCATTGTTGTGGGACTTTCTCCGCGTTCATAGAAGTTCCGGCACGGTAATTATCCAATTCAGGAATGGGGGTGTCGCTGGATTGGAGTCACTGTTGAAGCGGAGACACAAGTAAACCTTAGTCGTCGAAGAAACCTCTGACTACTCTTGCTCGGCCATGTACGCTCGAGCAGAACTAATTCGCCATTCTACGTCTCGGCTGCAGCGGCATGCACGACGACTTGTGTCCATTCTCAAGTGAGGAAAGCCGACGATGGCAGACGATCCTAATGACACGGCAAATTCGTTCCGCAAGTTGGCGCAGGGTCGGCATGCAATCCCCATAGGAATTGGCACAGCCTCCAGTGCGGCTGAAACGGCTCCGGAGCCCAAGTATTTCGCTCTCTCGCCCAATGGAACTCGCGTGGAGATTCCTAAAGAACTCTTTGTTGCACTTTCTGATTTTCTCGAAACACGTAAATACGCAGGGGAAATCAAGATTGAATTTCGCAGCGGCGAAATCGTTTCCGTCGAAGCGGTCTCGAAGAAACGCTATCGGTAGGCCTTGAGCACGTTGCCAACTCCATGTGTGGCGTGCGACTCGCCAACTCCACCGCTGCCAGCCGATCTCCGCCTCTACTCTGCTCCGGCGCTGTTCGTCTCAACTATCGGTACAACATGCTCGGCGAGAGCCCTTCGCAGTAAACAGAACTTATAAGCCCGCACCGAGGCCAGCAGGATACGGGGCCAGCCTGGCAACGAGTTTGCCTCCCAGTGGGGGATGGTGCACTCTGTACAGATCTCGTGTCATCCTCCCTGAAAACTTTCGAACGCCAAGCGCCAGCATAGGACCGTTGCGATTCCCTTTCGTTGTAATGAACGAGATGCGTTGACTTGGTATTCTCCCTCGCTCTATTTTTGGCGGCCATCCACCTCCCTCAGACAAAAAATGCAGCCGAAAGCGTTGAGCACCACCGGATTCGCATTCGCGAGCCTTAACGTTTGGCTTGAATATCAAACGAAAATTTCACTTCGTCTTTGACCTTGAGCGCACCGGCCACGGCAGAAACCAGCTTGATGCCATAGTCGGTTTGCCGCAGCGGGAAGCTCCCGCTGGCGCGCAATGTCTCGCCCTTCACCGACAGCTTGGCGGTCATGGTGTGGCTCTTGGTAATGCCATGAAGTTTCAGGATTCCTGAAATATCAGCGCGGTACTCTCCGTCACCGATCTTGGTTGCGGCAACACGGGAAGTTTCAAAAACGATTTCCGGGTACTTTTCCGTCTCCAAGACCTCGTTGTGCATCGTCTGCTCTATTTCTTGCTTGTCCTTTTCTTTGACGTCATCTTGCATGGAGAGAGAGGATGTGCGGACCTTTAAACTGAGCGAAGCCAATTCCGGTGCATCAGGCCAGAAAATTGCGGCGCCCTCAAAGTCGCGAATAGCGAAGGTCGGACTGTGACCAAAAGACGACAGGAAACCGTATGCGATGGCCTGCACCGTGAACTTGCTGGCGGCTGCATCGATCATGAAGGGGGTGGTTGAAACCTGAGCTGTTTCCATCGTTAGCCTCCTATATCAGTTTGTTGAGATCGGACTGCTGTACCTCAAGAAGTGCGAAGCATTTCAGTTCATTGTGATCGTAGGTTTTGGCGCGAAGCTAGCAGTCAACACAGTTACCTGTCTTTCCGCAAATGATAGTAAGTCGAAGCACAGCGGTACAAGGTGGAGTGCTTCACCATCACTTCCCATAACGGCGGCTGGAATTTCGAATAAGATCTCTAACTAAGGCCCGTTGCACTGCTCCACTGGACGCCTCTTTTAAGCTAAGCTACTAACTAGAGTAAGTTTCATTTGTAAATGCTTGGCTCACGGTTCGAGCGAAGCTAACTTTTTCCTGTCAGGGGCATGCTTGCCGAGCCTGAATCCCGTGGGAATGGCTGTGTTGCCAGTTTCGCGGGAGGCGTCGCTGCCGATCGAAAATCTCCAGACCAGGTCTTGACGCGTACAGTTCCCGGTGAGGTCGCATATCCCCGCTTTGAGACGGGCCATATAGGTCTCGCCGCGGTTGAGCAGGACCTGATTCGGAAACAGGCCCCACGCTCCGGCGCCAATCTGATCCACCCGGGCCGGCACCAGAGAGCTGCGGGAGTCCGTCAGAGTAAACGCCCTGGCGTCAAAGCCGGCTACCGGTTTTGAAAAGAAAACCTTGACTACGGCATCCTGATAGACCTGGTTTGCGCCGGGCGAGGGATAGGTTTCCACCTCGACGGGATTGCGATCCGCAGGCGCTCCTTGGATCAAAATCAGGCGGTTGCGAACAACCATCGGGACTGGCGGCGCACCTTCGACCACCGGGGGCTCCGTAGAGGGCGTGCGTCCATCACACAAGCCGCCAAGGACGCAGGGTTCAAGGACAAAGTCGTTGTTGGTGTCGGCCAGATTGCCCAAGAACTTCAACGCCACTATGGCCTCGATCGATTGGTAGTAGACTTCGGTCGTGACCGCCACCGGCCCCTCGGTGCCCTGCGGAATCACCACGGAGTAGCGGTCGACTTTCCGCTGGTACTCGGAGCGCCCTCGCGGCTTGAGGCGCGTGTCTTTCAGGAAAGAATCATCGAAGCTGTCGCCGTTGCCGTTCAGGTCTCTGAATTGAGGGAGAGCGGTCGGGTTCGAAACGTCGATGACTCTGCCGTCCTTGTCGATGGGAAGACCGCCTCTGTTGGTAACCAGATTCAGGGGCGTGGCGTAGGGCAGGTCGAGGGTGGGGCAACCGTTGCCCAAGGAAGCCACCGCCTTGAACTGCACGGCGTAGGGATCGGCGGATCCGGCGGGAATCTTCCAGTCGCATCCCAGGAAATTGGGATCCACCATCTCCTCGCTGGTCAGGTTGCCGACACCGACCGAAATTCTCTGCCACGACTTATCGTGAATGGGAAGCTCGTTGCCGGTGGCGAGATCATAGGCGTGAATGGCAAGCCAGGCGGTACGCCCTTCGGGAAAGCCGGTGGGGAAATTGTGGCCGCTGCCGGTGTTGGCAATGGCAACCGACAGGGGAGCCTCCGATCCGGCGGGGGCGGCAACTGGGGCCTCGAGGTCCATGCTCAGGACGTGGCGCAGGCGGTCCCAGGCCAAGCGGGCCTGATGGGCGTAGGCGCCGCGCCTCTCAAGATGCGTCCAGAAGCCTCTGGAGTAGACGCTTTTATGATCGGCAGAGGAAAAGCTGAAGGCGGAAAGCTCAGGGTAGGGTGAAGGAGTGCCGCTCGTGTCCACGTCTTTGCCGATCAGGGCGGGTACGTAGGCGTTGCCGCCGACAAAGTGATGGGTAAAGAATGGATGCTCGGAACCGCCCTCATTGGCAACGCGATCGATCGGTGGCGCCAGCGGACTCCCGTTCTTATAGAGAGTTTGCGCGGTTCCCGGCTGGCCATAGTCTTGCTGCATGTGGCAGCTTTGGCAATCACGTTTGAACTTGGGATCGTAGTTCTTGTTGCCGGGCCGGTCCGCATAGGCGCTGTTGGCCCACTCAGTGTACGTGCGCTCGATCGGGAACCCTCCCACCCAGCGGCCCAGCCGGTTCTTGATGGGCAGAGCGTTGGTCACATCGTGACAGGCAGCGCACATCTCGGCGCGCACGAACATGGTCTGGTGATATCCCTTGTGCTTGGCCGGATCCATAGCCTGGAAATCGATCGGTTTGCCGAAGATCCCGCTGGTATAAGAATCGGTGCGATCGACAGGCGGATTCGCCGCCAGCGGGCCGAACCTTTCCGGAAAACCAATCGCATGCGGCGACAGACGGAACGATCCGGCGCCGATGCTGTAACCCAGATTTTGCTTGGCGGGATCGGGAACGTTGAAGGTGTCCTGCTGGCCCGAGGTCAGCAGTTCGTTTCGTCCTTCCTTGCCGGGAGCCGGGGTGTAAGTGCTCTCAGTGCGCGAGTAGTTGTGGAAGGGAGTATCGCGTGTGTCGGCGTACGTATGGCAAACGGCGCAGATAATGCCGCTCTTGCCGGAGTTGGTGTTTCGCAACTGGGAATCGAGGGTGGCGTAAGCGAGGCCGGTCCCATTGTCCGACGTGGGATTGAACTTGGGGTCCCCGGGAGCAGTTTCGAGGTTGTTGCGGGGATCGATGTGTACATTCTTCAGGGGAATATTGTCCACATAGTCGGTGGGCATATGGCAGCGCGAGCAAAAGAAGTCGAGCAGCGAACCTGGCCGTGAAACCCTGTATTTCCCGGTGCCGATATCAAACGTCGAGGAGCACTGGCCCGGGTCGGCAAACGGGTTGTGCTCCGCTTTGGGCGTGCCATCGGGCGGCTCTGGCGTGTCGCACTCGCCATGCGCGGAAGTCGCGCGGGCGAGTAGCAGGAAAGCCGCACGCCAGGCTGGATCGCGCCACGCGTTCGACATCATGGAGCCATTCCACTCGTCGAAGATCTTCTGGTGGCAGCTCTGGCACTGGCCGGGACTGTCCTCGCTCTCCCAATGCTGGTGGTAGGGTGGCGGGAAAGCCTGTGCCTCCTCGACTACGTAGGGAGCCGCCTCGGGAAGACGGTTGGGGAGGTCGAGACTCCGCTGATTGGGCGGGCGATACGCCAGCGTGCTGATGCCGGCCACCGACATCACAAACACCCCCATTTTGACGACTCTTCCGTTTCCATTCATTCCTTCGCCCCCGTAAGCCCGTGTACAACTTGCGGACGGACCAGCTCTTCATATCGCAAAACCGGATCGTTCAAGGGCACGAGCGGCGCGCGGCTCAGCGCCCGGACGAGGAGCAGGTAAATGAGCGCCGCAAAACCGGCCGCGATCGCCAGCTCCGGCCATCCCCATCTCGGGGCGGGCCATTCTTCGGGCATGATCAGCAAATAGAGATCGAGCCAGTGCCCGAATAACAGAAGCAGGCTGACCGCCTGAAGAACTTTCCCCGAACGCTTGGCCCGGACCGACAGCAGGACAGTGAAGGGAATGAGCCAATTGACAATCGGGTTCAGCACAAACAGGTAGAGCCACGGCCCATTGGTGCGGGACACAAAGTGGGTGACTTCTTCGGGAATGTTCGAGTACCAGATCAGCAGGTACTGGCAGGTCCAGATGTAGGCCCAGAAGGTGCTGAAGGCAAAAAGCATCTTGCCGAGATCGTGGAGCTGTCGCCCGAGAATCACGCCGCCCAAAGGGCCGCGCTCTTTGAGAGCCACGGCAACGAAGGTCACGGCGGCAATAGCCTGGACGAAGGTGCCGGCGAACACGTATATGGCAAAGATAGTGCTGAACCAGCCGGGGTCGAGGCTGATGAGCCAATCAAACACACTCAGACTGAAGGTCACCGCGAACACCGGGACAAAGAGCACCGAGTACCGGGTCATGCGCTCATGCAGTAGCAGACTCTTCTCCGAGCCGGCATCCTGCTCCAGAGAGGTTCGGCGGACAAGCAGCGCAAAGAAGTTCCAGAGCGCGAGAGCAAGCACGATTCTCACAAAGACCCAGGGCGCTTCAAGATACTGCACCCAGCCGGCAATTCGCGACGCGTGATCGAAGGCGCCTTCGCGCGCCCAGGGAAACAGATGTTGTCTTCCTAAAAACAGCGATACCAGCAAGAGCGAAGCAACCGGCAGCGCCAGCATGAAGCCTTCAGGAATCCGGCGCAGGTTGGCCGACCAGCGGGCTCCGGCGGCGCGCTGCGTGGCGATAAAGAAGATCGCCGATACCGAGAGCGAGGTCATATAAAAGGCGTTCAGCAGGAGATTGGGCCACGTCCGCTCGGGCAAAGCACCGATCCCCCACACTGTGGCGACGGCTCCATTTATTAGGAGAACCGTGGCAATCCTCTGATTGGGGGATGAAACCTTGAGAAAAATGCTCTCGCTCATTGCCATTCTCCTTGGCGGGCGGCTGCGGCTTTGGCCTCACGGCCCTGGAGCACGGTGTACACGTAGGTAACAATTTTCCAGCGCTCGTCGGCGCTCAGTTGAGTCGCGTAGCCAGGCATCTTGCCCGAGCCGAGTGTAATGACATGAAAAATGCGCCCCGGCGCAAACTCCAGCACGCGATCGGAGCGATACGACGGAGGCGGGGGAATCTTGCCGGCGATGGGACCATCACCTTTGCCCTGCGCGCCGTGACAGACGGCGCAATAGGTTTCAAAAAGTGCCTTACCCTCTCCGAGCGTCGCCTCGGTTGCGCGATACGGGTTCCCCAGATCGCGCCCGGCTCTTTCCGCTTCCTTCTCTCCTGGTCCGTAATCGAACGGCTGGTAACCGCGTGCGATGGTGCCGCTCACGGGCCGTTGCAAGGTGAGACCATCGCGGGTGACAGGATTCGGAGCATAAGCCTTGTAGGCCGGACCGCGCACCATATCCGGCATGTATTCATAGGCGCGGCGGTCGCGACCGCCGCCGCAGCCGGCCAGCGGTGCGATCGCCATTACCAGTCCCAATCCGATGAGTGGCCGCTTCACAGTTTGCCCTCAACTTGCCTGATGTCGTCGGCGCGGGCTGCTCCCAGGAGCCTCAAGGCGAAATCGGGGTCAAAGTTCCCGGCTCTCTGGCGCAGCACGAGCGCAAACCTGTCGTTGGTGATCCCCGGTACGGGCAGCAGCTCTTTTTTGCCGGGGAAGAGCCGGGCGCGAACCAGCAGGGCGGCAACGGTAGCCAGACCACTGACCAGGACTGTGAGTTCGAAAGTGACCGGCAAAAAAGCGAGCGTCGAGTTGTCAGGCTTTCCGCCGACATTCAACGGCCAGTCAAGCACTGCGGCGTAGAACTGAAAGCAGAGGGCAAACAACAGAGCGCATGCGCCTGCCACCAGCGTGACCAGCGGCAGGCGGGTTCGGCGAATGCCCATGGCTTCGTCCAGGTTATGCACCGGGTAGGGAGCATAGACGTCGTGGATGGCAAGGCTCTGCGCCCGGGCTCCGCGCACGGCGCGAAGAAGACTCTCGGGATCTCCGAAGGTGGCAACCAGATACCGATCAGGCATTCGCCGTCACCTCCGTCTCCTGGTGTCTTCGGGCGCGGCCGCGGGCTTGGTGCGCACCCAGGTGAGCGGCGCCGGCGGCCACTCCTTTGATTTCCCACATGGCGATCATAGGTAACACGCGAATGAAGACGAGGAAGCATGTAAAAAAGAGCCCGAAGCTGCCAATGAGAATGCCCACGTCATAGCGCGTGGGGTAAAACATTCCCCAGCTCGAAGGCAAAAATGCGCGGTGAAGACCGACCACGATGATGACGAAGCGCTCAAACCACATTCCGATGTTGACCAGGATGGAAACCACAAAGAGAAAGGGCACGCTGGTTCTCGCTCTCCGCGGCCAGAGAAGCTGCGGCGTGATGACATTGCACAGAACCATCAGATAAAAGCACCAGGCGTAAGGTCCGGTGGCGCGGTTGATGAAGTGGTAGCGTTCGTAAAGATTGCCGCCGTACCAGGCGGAAAAAAACTCCGTCGCATAGGAAAAACTGACGATCATCCCCGTCAACAGGGTCACTTTCGCCATTTTCTCCAGGTGGCGCTCGGTGATGTATCGCTCCAGATGCATGGTCTGGCGGGTGATGATGAGTAGAGTCAGCACCATGCCGAATCCTGAATAAATGGCGCCGGCAACGAAGTAAGGAGGAAAGATGGTGGTATGCCAGCCGGGAATGACGGAGGTGGCAAAGTCCATGCTGACGATGGAGTGCACGGAAAGCACAAGCGGCGTCGCCAGTCCCGCGAGAATCACGCTGACGATCTCATAGCGGTGCCAGGTGCGGTGCGAACCGTTCCACCCAACGCTCGCCACGCGCAGGACGAGCTTCTTCACACCCCCGAGAGCCCGGTCGCGCATAGTGGCGAGATCGGGGATCATACCCAGATACCAGAAGACGAGTGAGATGGTGAGATAGGTGTTAATTGCCACCACGTCCCACACCAGAGGCGAGCGGAAGTTTACCCACAGCGGGCCTCGCTGGTTGGGAAAGTAGGGAAAAATAAAATAGGCAAGCCAGGGACGGCCCATGTGGATCGCCGGAAACAGAGCAGCGCACATGACGGCAAAGATCGTCATGGCTTCGGCAGAACGATTGATGGAAGTCCGCCACTGCTGCCGGAAGAGAAGCAGAATGGCGGAGATGAGGGTGCCGGCATGGCCGATGCCGACCCAGAAGACGAAGTTGGTTATGTCGAATGCCCAGTCGACATTGTTGTTCTCTCCCCAGATGCCAATGCACTTAACAATGAGATAGGAGACCATCCCTCCCAGGTTCACGAGGGCAGCAAAGGCCAGGACAAAGCAAATCCACCAGCCTCTGCCAGGACGCCCTTCGAGGGGTCGGGTGATGTCGTCGGTGATCTCGCCCGGGGTAAGGCGAGCATCCACCCACTCGGGCGGCGGAAGAACTTCGAGTTCTCCTGCGGTTCGAGCGGGCACGGGGACGGTCCGAGTCATGGTTGCTCCTTATACTTTGCTGATGGGATGGCTGATTTTCTTGAGATAACCCACGTTGGGCCGTATCCCAAGCTCTTCGAGGACCTCATAGTGGCGTCGGCTGCGGCGAAGATACGAGACGTGGCTGTTCGGATCTTTGAGGTCGCCAAAAATGATGGCTTGGGTGGGACAGGACTGCTGGCACGCCGTCTGGAGCTCGCCGTCGGCCAGTGCGCGCTTTCCCGCGAGGGCGATATTTTTGGCCAGCTGAATCCGCTGCACACACATGCTGCACTTTTCCATCACCCCGCGTGAACGCACGGCGACATCGGGATTCAAGACCATCCGTCCCAGGGGACTCGTCATATTGAAGTCGTACTCGGGGTTTTCGGTGTAGTTGTACCAGTTGAATCGCCGCACCTTGTAGGGACAGTTGTTCGCGCAATAGCGGGTGCCGATGCACCGGTTATAGACCTGCTGGTTGAGCCCCTCGGAGCTGGTCGTTGTGGCTAGTACCGGACAGACGGTCTCGCATGGCGCATTCTGGCAGTGCTGACACATCATCGGCTGGTGCACGCTCCTGGGATCCTCCTCCGAGCCTCGGTAATAGCGGTCGATACGGATCCAGTGCATGATGCGGGTGCGCTCGACCTGATCTTTGCCCACGACCGGCACGTTGTTCTCCGCCTGGCAGGCCACCACGCAGGCGGAGCAGCCGGTGCAGGCATCGATATCGATAGCCATCCCCCAGGAGTGCTCGCCCTCGAGCCGTTTCGCCCAGAGCGTCGGCAGAGCTTCACTTCGAGAAGCATTCTCGAGCTCTTCCAATGTGGTTTCGAGGACGATCGGCCGGCCCTCCATGGAAAACTGGGTCTGGGTGCTGGCCAGGTTCTCGCGACGCCCGATCTTCTCGAGAGCCGCACCCGAAACCGAGTACTGCCGGCGGCCATCGAAGAAGGGGGTCAGCGGAAAGACATTGACCCCGACATTCTGGCCGACCTTGCCCACCTGTTTGCGCCCGTAGCCCATGGCGATCGAGATCGTACCTACCTGCTGGCCCGGCTGCGCGAAAACCGGCACTTCGAGCTTCCCGCGATCGGTCGAGATTTTGACTACATCGCCGTCCGTCAAACCCAGATTCCGGGCCAGCGCCGGCGCGACAGCGGCGTAATTCCCCCAGGTCACTTTGCTGATCGGGTCCGGCAACTCCTCAAGCCAGGGATTGTTGGCGTGGCGTCCGTCGCGCAATGCCACGCTCTCATAGAAATGCAATTCGTAGCGGCCTTGCTCGTGGGCCGTCGTCGATTGTTCGTGCCTGCCGGCGATCGTGCGCAACGCTTCCTGCCAGCCACCCTGGTAGCGAGGTTCGTCCGCTCTGCTCTCCGAGTCCAGGTCGACTACGCCGGCTTCCAGGGATTTCTCCCAGAAAACGTCGGCGCGGGACACAGCCGTCTGTCGGGGAAAGATATTTTTGTTCCAGTACCCGCGCAGATAGCTGTAGTAGTTTGGCTTCTCCACACCGGACCATTTCAGCAGGCTTTCCTGGGCGGCTCGGGTCTCAAACAGGGGCGCTATAAGCGGCTGCGCCAGGCTGAAATGAGATTCGACCGGTTCGGCGTCACCCCAGGATTCAAGAAAGTGATGATCGGGGCAGAGGGCATGGACATGTGTGCTGGTCTCATCCTGGCGGTCGGAAAAAGAAATCGAGAGCGCAACCTTCTTGAGGCCCTCGAGGAAACGCGAGGCATCGCAATAATCGTAGGCCGGGTTGACGCCGAGGAGCATGAGCGTGTGAATCTCACCGCGGTTCATCTCCTCGACCAGATCAGACATAGCCCGATCGTCGCCCATCCGTTGCTGTGAGGCGTGGAGCAGATCAATGGTCTTTCCGATGTTTCCCAGATGGAAGTTCAGTGCGATCACGACCATCTGCATCGCGAGATCATTACTACCGCTGACGACGAGAGACTCGCCCCGATGCTTCCACAGCTCGCTGGCAATCAGGTCCAGCTTCTTTGGATCAATTCCGGGTTCTGGGCTATGCGGCACTGCGATCCCTCCCCTGCGGGCGAGCCTGCCGAGGGTCGCGGTGGCGACGATTTCCATTTCTGAGGGAGCCACGGATACACGGAGATCAGCGTTGCTTCCCGTTACCGACATGCCTGATTCCAGTTGGATGTGAAGCGGGCGCCGAGGTTCGGCTCCGCGTGTGCTCGCGTATTGGCGGGCAAACTCGACCGGAGACAGCCACGTGCCCAGGAAGTCGGCCTCAAGTCCCAGAATGAGCCGGGCCCGGTCGAACTGATAATGAGGAATCATCGGCCGGCCGAATGACCTGGCATGGGCCTCACGCAGCCCGGAAACCGAAACCGGGTCGTAGACGACGTGACGAAATCC
>Ga0123356_10000770_pt1 | contig 35450 bp, 22 predicted proteins | sample TergutEmb28metaG_2_FD_92546 | JGI IMG/M metagenome (GOLD analysis project Ga0123356, IMG submission 92546) | Embiratermes neotenicus P3 segment gut microbial communities from Petit-Saut dam, French Guiana - Emb289 P3 | ecosystem: Host-associated > Arthropoda: Insects > Digestive system > Gut ...
GCGATGAAACAGGTGACGATGGCCTCTGGGACGAGCCTGAAGGCCGTCGCATTGGCCTACCCGGCAGGCGCCAACGCGAAACTGTCGTGGTCGTCAACCAACCCGAAGGTCGCCAAAGTCAACGCTTCAGGCAAGATCCAGGCACTCAAACCCGGCAGCACGGTGATCACCGTCAAAGCCCCCGGTGGGAAGACCGCCCGCCTGAACGTGACCGTCGTCGCCAAGGCGGTCAAAGTCACCACGGTCAAGGCCGCCAAGACCAGCACCCTCAAGGTCAAGAAGGGCAAAACCAAACGCCTGACCCTGACCCCCACCCCCAAAGGTGCAACCCTAACGAAGATGCCCACCTACAAATCCACGAAACCCACCATCGCGACCATCGACAAGACCGGCCTGGTCACCGCCAAGAAGAAAGGCAAGACCAAGCTCACCGTCACCCTCGCCGGAAAGAAAACCACCCTCACCATCAACGTCACCTAACCCCCAAAGCCCGCATCCAGACCGATTGGTCGCGTCCTGGCGGCTGTGGACGGCGTCTATGTCCTGCCAATCGCAGCGCTCGGGCCTTAGGCGCTACGGCCTCAGCCCATCAGGGGGGATGGAGGCGGCTCTCGGGGCGCAGGGTTCGTCTTCGCCGGGGGTGTACCAGGCGACTGCGTTGCCGGAGACGGCTGCCTGGGAGCAGGCGGATTCTCCTAGCCGCCAGATCACCCCGTTGCTCGCATCGAAGAGGTATTGACCGTCGTCGCCGCTTCCGGGGCCCTTGCCCCAGGCGACCCAGCTTCCCGAGACGGCGATCGTGGGGGCGCCCGGGGAGGAGACGGCGATCTCGGTCAAGGTGTAGGTCTGGGTGTTGAGAACGTAGATCCAGCCGCCGTCCGCCCCGGTGCTCGGCCCCGACGGCACGACAGACCACGCGTGGTAGACCTTTCCTGCTCCAAGGCCGTTGACCGTCATGGCGCCTTCGGTGAGAGTGTCGATAGTCGTCTGGGAGGTCTCATCACGCCAGGTCACAAGGCCCCAGACGCCGTCCACGGACAGGGCCGTGTGGTAGATGGCGCCTCTCTCATCGGTGGCGAGGTTGCCGACGTCGTCGGCGAGGATTTCCTGGGAGCCCACCTCGCCGTTGCAGAGCATCCGGGCAAGTACCAGCGTCTGCCCCCCGCCCTTCTTGGTCGCGGGGAAGGTCCAGTACACGACGCCCGCCGAGACCCGAACCTCCTGCCGGTCAACTCCCTGTTTCTCCTCGTCAAGGGCCAGATCCTCGGAGGTCGCCAAGACGCGAGCCTCCCCTCCCGACCAGCAGACCAAGCGCCAATCCGTGTGAGGCTCCTCCGCGTCCGACGTTTCCAGCCAGGCCAACTTCTCGCCGTTTGAGGACAGCGCCAGCACCCGACGGAACGGCTCCTCCTCATCGGTCACCAAGGGGTAGAACTCCTGGCCCTCGTAGGTGCCGATCTCGAGTAGCGGCCCGTCCTGAGAGGTCCGGAACCCCGCCATGACCCCGTCCTGGTTCAGCGTCGACAGATCGGGACCCCCGTAGCCTTGAGCGGTGGGATTCCCCGAGGCCATGGCCCACACCGACTCCAGCCGATCGGGAGACAACTCCGAGGCGTCATCGGTCGTCAAACACACCCCGGCCTCCAACGGCCCCGTGCACGTCGACTCCACTTCCTCGGGGATGAATCCCTCCGTCGTGGGAGGCGGCAACGGCTTGGGCTCCCCCGAGCAGCCGACACACCCGAAGCCCACCACAAAAACCAACCCCGCCACGACCCCGCGACCACGCATCAACACCCTCTCCTCTCAGTATCGGTAATGCTCCGCCTTGTACGGCCCGTCAACCGGAACCCCGAGGTAGTCGGCCTGGCCAGGCGTCAAAACAGTCAGCCTAACCCCCAGAGCGTCCAGATGCGCCCGCGCCACCTTCTCATCAAGGGCCTTTGGAAGCCGGTGGACCCCACAGTCGAACTCGTCTCCGACATGCAGGGCGATCTGCGCCAACACCTGGTTGGCAAAGGACGTTGACATGACAAACGAGGGATGCCCCGTCGCGTTCCCTAGGTTAAGCAGCCGCCCCTGAGACAGGAGAAGAATTCGGTGCCCATCAGGGAAAATCCACTCATCGACCTGGTCCTTGACCGGCACGCAGCGCACCCCAGGCACTCGCTCCAGCCCCGCGACGTCAATCTCATGGTCAAAGTGGCCGATGTTCCCCACGACCGCCCCGTCCCGCATCGCCTCCATATGCTCGACCGTCACGACATCCCTACACCCCGTCGCCGTGATAACAAAGTCCGCGCGAGCGACCACCTCCTCCACGCGCGCCACCTCAAACCCATCCATCGCCGCCTGAAGTGCACAAATGGGATCGATCTCCGAGATCACCACGCGCGCCCCCTGCCCGCGCATCGCCTCCGCCGCCCCCTTGCCCACATCCCCGTACCCCGCGATGAGCACGAGCTTTCCGCCGATCAACACATCCGTTGCCCGGTTGAGCCCGTCCGGCAGCGAATGCCGAATCCCATACCGGTTGTCGAACTTCGACTTCGTCACCGAGTCGTTGACATTGATCGCCGGGAACCGCAGTCGCCCCGCCGCCGCCAGCTGCGCGAGCCGCAGCACCCCCGTCGTCGTCTCCTCGCTGACCCCGCGCAGCGACGCTCCGATCCTCCCCCACTGCCCCGCGCGCCTGCGCACCATCTCGCGCACGATGGCGGCCTCCGCACCCTCGCTCGACGCCTCAGTCACGCTCTCCCCGAGTTCCTCCTCCATCCCGCTGAGCAGCAGGAACGTCGCGTCTCCCCCGTCGTCAACGATCCCCGTGGGACCCGAATCAGGCCAATCCAACGCCCGATACTGGCAGTCCCAGTACTCGACCAGACTCTGGCCCTTCCACGCGAACACCGGCGGACCCGCCGGCGCCTCGACGCTCCCACCCCGCCCAACCACGACCGCCGCCGCCGCGTCATCTTGGGTGGAGAAGATGTTGCAGGAGGCCCATCGCACCTTTGCTCCTAGGTCAAGCAGGGTCTCGATGAGCACGGCCGTCTGAACGGTCATGTGGAGCGACCCGGTGATCCGCGCCCCAGCCAGAGGCTGGGAGGAGGCAAACTCCTCACGCAGCGCGATGAGCCCCGGCATCTCGCCTTCCGCGAGAGTGATCTGGTGGCGCCCCGCCGCCGCAAGCCCGAGGTCAGCGACCTCGAACCGCCCCTCGACTGCGGACCTCCCCCTCAGCATTCCACCGCCTCATCAGCTAGCAGCACGGGGATCCCTTCGATGATCGGATACGCCACCGCGCAGACCGCGCAGGCCAGCCACGACCCCACGGGACCCAGCGAGGAAACCAAGGTGCCGCCATCGTCCAAAGCCTCGCGGTCAGTTAACTCACCAGCGCAGGTCGGACAGCGAAGGATCTCCCGGACCCACGGCTCGAGACTCACTCCGCGACCCCGTGAGAGCGGACAATTCCCAGGATCGCGTCGCGGATCTGCGCCATAGTCTCCTCGTCCTCGGCCTCGACGTTGAGGCGGAGCAGCGGCTCGGTGTTGGAGGGCCGCACGTTCGCCCACCAGCGCGGATGCGTCTCCCAGTGGTCGATCAGGAGCCCGTCAAGCAGGTCGAGGCGAGTCGCGTCATCGTCCGCATTCGGTTGGTAGGCAGCCCGGACCGCGGCGATCGCATCGTCAACCGAGGTGACGCGCGTGTTGATCTCACCCGAGGCGACGTAGGGGTCGAAGGCCGCGGCGAGCTCCGACATCGGTGTTCCCGCCCGGTCGAGCGCGGCGAGCACGTGCATCGCGGCGAGCAGGCCCGTGTCGGCAAAGAAAAAGTCGCGGAAGTAGAAGTGAGCGGAGTGCTCGGCGCCAAAGATCGCCTCGAACTCGGCCATGATCTGCTTGACGAAGGCGTGGCCCACCCGGGTGCGCACAGGCCGCGCGCCCGCCTTGGCCAGCAGCTCCGGCACCGCCCGCGAAGTGATGAGATTGTGGACGATGACGGGTTCCCGGCCCTCTTCGAGATCGCGCTCAATCTCCCCCAGACCGACGATGGCGGCGATGGCCGCGGGGCTGACAATCTCGCCCTTCTCATCAAGAACAAAGCATCGATCCGCATCGCCGTCAAAGGCAAGGCCGAGGTCAGCGCCGGATTCGACGATGACGCGCGCGAGGTCGCGAGTGTTGGCCGGGTCGAGCGGGTTGGCGGGATGGACCGGGAAGGAGCCGTCAAGCTTGAAGTAGAGGGGGACGAGGTCGAGCGGCAAGGGCGGCATGCCGACGGCCGAGCCGAGGACCGCGGGGACGGTCTGTCCGGCCATCCCGTTGCCGGCGTCCACGGCGACTTTGAGAGGCTCGATTCCCGTGAGGTCCACCAGGGAGCGCAGGTAGGCGGCATAGTCGGGGAGGATGTCCAGGCCCGTGACGTGGCCTCGCGTGGGAGCGCGGGGGTGCGTGCCCTCGTCGAGGAAACCCTGGGCCGTGGCGATGATGGCGGCGAGACCGTTGTCCCGGCCCACGGGCGCGGCGCCCGCGCGCATGACCTTCATGCCGTTGTATTGGCCGGGGTTGTGGCTGGCGGTCAGGACAACGCCGGGAAGGTTGCGCGTCCCCGAGGCGAAGTAGCAGGCATCTGTCGACACGAGGCCGAGGTCCACGACGTCGACGCCGCGGGAGGTGATGCCGCGCGCGACGGACGCGGAGAGTTCTCCGCCAGATCGTCGCATGTCACGACCGACAAGGATGGGTTTGGGGCCCAGATGCTCCGCCAGGGCCGCGCCAATCATCGTGGCTTCGCGGGTCCCCCACTGGGCGGGAACGAGCCCGCGCAGGTCATTCGCGTTCAGGATGTCAGCGAGGGAGCGGCGTGTCGGATCTGGCACCCCAGTAACACTACTGATGCTGGGGTCTTTAGTCGATTTTGCCGCTCAGCACACGTAGGTGGCCGTGGCGTGCTCCTGCCACGAGGGGCAGGGGTTGGTCGACAACATGGCGTCCGCGCTGGCGGACAACGTCTGCTAGAGCCACGAGATCGTCCCGCGAGGGGCCAACGGGGATGGTCTCGGGAGCCAGACGGATCACTTCCCACCCTCGGGGGGGAGTCAGCGACTCGGAGTGCCGTACACACAGGTCGTAGGCGAAGGGCTCCGGACGTCCTGCAAGGGGGCCAAGGACAGCCGTGGAGTCGGCGTAGACAAAGGTCAGAGTCGCCACGGGTCGCGCACTGCACGTAGCGTGCTGACAGGTTCGTGGTCGGTTCATACCGGTGGACATTACCGGTCATGAGGGGCTCTTTGGCGACCGACGCGCCGCTCGTCTCACATCAAGTCGGTAGGGTGAGTCCATGCCGACTCCCGCCATGCCTCCCCGCATTGAGGGGCGACGGCGCGATCGACGCGGTCGAGGGCCCCGCGGACCCCTGGTTCCTCCGGCTCTCGGGGCAAGCCGAGTACCCCGTGCCCGCTTCGAACGGTTGGTGGCTGGCGCCATCGCCCGGCTCGAGCGATCCTGGTCCCGCGAACTTGAAGACATTGACGTCGGTGTCGAGGACGTCCCCACCTCTGACCCTGCGACCTGGGAAGTCAACGGTGTTCCCGTCGGCCAGGCTTTCGGCCGCTCAGCGGGACAAAAGGCGAGGATCACCCTCTTCCGCCGACCATTAGAAGCTCGAGCTGCCGACGCTGATGAACTCGCGATCCTTGTCCTCGATGTGCTGGTCGAGCAGCTGGCCCTTCTCCTGGGCCACCGCCCCGAAGACATCGACCCCGGCTACGGGACCTGACCTACTTGGATTTCTGCATGGCCTCTTGGTAGGCGGCGACGATCTCGTCGGCGGGACCGTCCTGGACTACCTGGCCCTTTTCGAGCCAGATGGCGCGTTCGCACATGGTCAGGACCGTGGTCGCGGAGTGGGAAACAAGGAACACGGTCCCGGCCTGCTCCTTGACCTCCATGACCTTGTCTTGGGAGCGGCGACGGAAGGCTTCATCGCCCGTGGACAGGGCCTCGTCAATCATGAGAATGTCGGGGACGCGGGCGGTAGCGATAGCGAAGCGTAGGCGGGCCCCCATGCCGGAGGAGTAGGCCTTCATCGGCAGGTAGACAAACTCGCCGATCCCGGAGAACTCGACGATCTCGTCGAACTTCTCGCGGATCTCAGCGGGGCTCATCCCCAGGGCCAGTCCCCCCAGGAGGATGTTGCGGTCTCCCGTGAGGCGAGGCAGCAGGGCGGCGTTTACCCCCAGCAGGGCGCATTGCCCCTTGGCGTAGACGGCGCCCTCGGAGTAGGGCAGCAGACCCGCGATCGCGCGCAGCAGCGTCGACTTCCCCGCGCCGTTGCGGCCTATGATCCCGATCGACTCGCCCTCGTGGGCAACGAAGGAGACTCCCCGCACGGCGTGGACTTCCTTCATTGCCCCCACGGTGCGGGTGGTGCGGTCAAAAAGGCGCTGGTAGATGCCCTGCCGGTGCTCCCGAGTCGCGCCTACTCGACGCCCGCCAAACACCCGGTAGCGCACGTGAACATCATCGACGATCATCGTGGGAGGCCCCTTGGGACGGGGCGCGAACACGACCTCAGTCTCGGCCATAGCGCGCCTCCGCCCTCCAGAAGAACACGAACCCCAAGCCGAGGAACACGGCAGCCCAGCCGACCGCCATCGCCCATTCATAGGGGTAGTGGGCATACTCCCCGGGGTTTTTCGGGTCCGGAGTGATCAGGACACAACGGGCAAGCTTGAGGTACAACCCCAAGGGTTGATGTTCCAAGAGCCAGGCGATCAACTCGTGGTTCTTCGCGTACTGCGCGATGTTGAAGAACACACCGGACATGTAACGCAGCAGCTGAGTCGCGACTCCGACAAGGTTCGCGTAGTCGGGGGTCGCCTCGCAGATGCGGGCCAGCATGAACCCCGCCCCCAAGATGAAGGAGTACATGCACACTAGGACCACGGGGAACAGCAGCCACTCCCAGGTGATCGGCTGCCCGCGGAGGATCAGCACAAGGAACATCACGAGCAGCGCAGGCCACATCATGACGATCTCCGTCATCACCACAGAAATCGGCAACACCGCCCGTGGGAAGTCAAGCGCCCGCACCAGCCCCAGCCGCGACCTGATCGAGGTGGCACAGGAGTGGAGGCAGGAGGACATGAACCCGTAGAGGAAGACCCCGATCGCCAAGAAGGACAGGAAGTCCGAGGTGCCCTTCGACAGGTTGAGGGCCACCCCAAACACGACCCAAAAGACCGCAAACTGGAGCAGCGGGTTGAGCACGGCCCAGACTTGCCCCAGGTAGGACCCCTGGTTTCGCCCCATGGCATCCGAACTCGCCAGCATCTTGACGAAGTGGCGCCGGCTCCACAGAGCGCCGATGTACTGGCCAAGCGGCGGTCGGGCGCCCAGGCGCCTTAAACCATGCTGAGCTGCGAGGTCAGCTGCTTGCCGTGGCGAGAGCGCCTCGGGGGTTGGTTGGGTCACCCGCGCGACCTCACAGAGGTTGTGAACGTGATCATCCCCGTCACCTTACCGCGCAGGCCATCCCACATGAGTCTTCCTGGCGAGTCGTGCAAGCTAATCTTTGGTCGCTGAGCAAAAATGATCGCCATGCGAATGCATCGGCTCGTCCCTGCCGCCCTCATCACCGGGTTCGTGGTGGCGGTGGTGCCCGCGCCATCTCAGGCGACCGACCAGACGGTCTTATCCCTGGTCGCACCCACTCGCGCCACCCCAGGAACCAAGGCCACCCTGCGCGCTCACTGGGCTTACGGCTCGGTCCCCGTCACCGGGAAAGCCGACCTTCAGGTCCGCGACAACGGCACCTGGAAGCGCGTGAGGTCCCTGGCGATCTCCCGGGGAGTTGCCCGCACCACGGTCACACTCGCCAAATCCCGCACCTACCGTCTGCAGGCGACCTCGATCACCTCTCCGACGGAAGCAGCCCTGACCTCCTCGATCAAGCGCGTGATCCGCGTCTCCTCCTCCGTCGCCAAGTCCTCGCCCCCCGACCTCAAGGTCTCGAAGTCCTTCACGACCGCTGGATCAACCGTCACGCTGAGGGCGACTTGGAGGTCCCAGGGACGTCCCGTCATCGGCCGCGTCGCCTTCCAATGGCTCAATGGCGGACGATGGCGGCCCCTCACTGAGGCGACCACGGTCAAGGGGGTGGCCCGCATCGCGGTGACGGTCGCTGGGAACACGCGCTTTAGGGCGGTCGGGAGGGCGTCGGTCTCGCACGGCAAGCGGCTGCGCTATGGGGCGACGTTCTCGGCGAGTCCCATTGTTCTGGTCGCGGCCCGCGTGGAACCGTCGGCGCCTCCATCGCCCACCGCCCCTCCCATGGCGGGAACGCAGGTTGTCTTCACCGGCTCCGGCTGGGGCCACGGCGTGGGAATGTCGCAATACGGGGCGCGGGCCATGGCGATCGCAGGCCACACCGCCTCGGACATTCTCACGCACTACTTCACGGGAACCCACCTCGCCACGGCCTCGACCTCCGAGGCGATCAGGGTCCAGATTCTGTCCAAGGCTGGCAGCACGACCTTGACCTTTGCCGGCGGTGGGACCGTCTCGGTGACCAACCAGGGCTCGATCACCGTGCCCACCGGCGGAAAGGTGAGCCTGACCGCCACCTCCAGCGGGGTCGCAGCCCGGCTCGAAGGCAGATCAACCCGCGTCCCAGGAGGAACAAAGGCGACCGTCACCTGGTCCTCGACCCTCAAGGTGGCCGGCGCCCACGGGGTGTACAAGCGGGGCTCGATCGTCGCGAGCGTCATCGATGGCAAGCTCAATCTCATCCTCAAGGTGGCCATGGACCCCGACTACCTCTACGGAATCGCCGAAGTCCCCTCCTCCTGGGAGCCGGGCGCCCTCCAGGCCCAGGCCATCGCCGCGCGAACCTACGCCTTCATGGCGCGCGAATCCGGGGTCAAGGCCTCCTGCGACTGCCACCTCTTCGATGACACCCGGTCCCAGTACTACGCAGGCTGGACCAAGGAGAACGAGGCGATCTACGGCAAGAACTGGGTGGCGGCGGTGAACGCGACGAAGGACCACCTGCTCGTTGATGCCAACGACAACCCCGTGACCACCTTCTACTACTCCTCCTCCGGGGGGCGGACAGAAAACAGCGAGGATGTGTGGTCGTCGGCCCTGCCACACCTGAAGGCGGTGGACGACCCGTGGAGCCTGGATCCCGCCTCGGGCAATCCGAACGCTAAGTGGACCGCGACTCTCAAGGCGGCCGACGTCGCCAAGGCGTTCGGTCTTCCCGACGTGGCCAGCGTCAAGATCGCATCGCGCACGGCCGGAGGAAACGCGGCGAAACTGACGGCGACAAGCAGTGATGGCCGCACGGCGAGCATCAGCCGCGCGGAGAAGATCCGGGCGGCCTTCGGACTGAAGTCCGCCCACCTGAGCTCCGTCAAGGTGAAGTAGTCGGGGCGTCGCAAGGGCCGCCATCGTCCGCCAAATCTGACTATGTGAGACCGGCTTGACGGGAGTAGATCACAACGGTGTAACTTAGGGGGCGTTGTACGCCGGAACTCGGATGACTAGGAGCATGACCCGTGTGGAATCTCTACGGCGACGCAGGACGGACCGCGACCGATGTCGGTGCGCTGTCCCAGGTCCTTCCGCTCTTCGCCCCCCCGTCCGACCCGGGCCCACTGGGCTGGCAGGAGCTGGCACTGTGTGCCCAAACCGACCCCGAAGCCTTCTTCCCAGAGAAGGGCGGGTCAACACGCGAGGCGAAGCGCGTCTGCGAAGGCTGCGAGGTGCGCGCCGAGTGCCTCGACTACGCCTTGAAGAACGATGAACGGTTCGGCATCTGGGGCGGCTACTCGGAGAGGGAGCGGCGCCGACTCAAGCAGCGGAGGGCACTTGGAGCGTGAGGGCTGCGGGCCGACAACAACGACCTGTCTTGGCCCCGATCACCGCCGTTGTCGTCACGCGGGGTCGGTCGGACTACCTGCCGCGCGCCCTAGTCGCCCTCGCTGAACAGACGCAGCCGCCCGAGCGGGTGGTGCTCGTCGATGTCGGAGACGGTCAAGACCCGGCGATTGCCGAGATGGCGAATCGCTGCGGCATCCCCGCCGAGGACTTGGTCTTTGTTCACGCCCGGGGGGCGCGGAACTTCGGAAGGGCGGTCGCCGCGGGGCTGGCGGCGGTAGAAATCTCCCCAAACGAGCGACTGTTCCTGCTCCACGACGACTGCTACCCGGCCCCCGACTGTCTCGAGACTCTCGCCCGCGCCATCGAGTTCGCACCCTCGGTGGTGATCGCCGGACCCAAGCAGCGCTGCGCGCAGATGCCGCAGTCCCTGGGCGAGGTCGGAGTGGCCGTCTCGCGGTTTGGACGGCGCATGACCGGGGCGGAAGACGGCGAACTGGACCAGGGGCAATACGACCACCGCGAGGACGTACTAGGGGTCGGAACAGCAGGAATGCTCGTGAGAGCCGACGCCTGGGTGGACTTGGGCGGGATTGACCCCGCGCTGGGTCCCTTCCGCGACGGGCTGGACCTCTCGCGACGGGCACGGCTGGCCGGACACCGGGTGATCGTGGTCCCAGCGGCCGTGGTCTTCCATGAGCAGGCGTCTTTCCGGGGCATGCGTTCGCGGCGCTCGGACGATGTTCGGCGCTCCTTTGGGGCGCGGCGCCGGGCGTTCATTCACACCCAATTGGTTCATGCGCCGCTGATCTTGGTGCCGTTCATCGTGGTCGCCTCCCTCGTCTCAGGGCTGGGCCGCGCGGTGTGGCGGCTGGCCACCAAGGACCTCGACCTCATCGCCGTCGAGCTCGCGGCGCCCCTCGCGGTACTGGGTCAGCCCCACCGCATCCTGCTGGGACGCCGCCTGGCATCGCGGTCGCGCCGCCTCAAACGAGGAACGCTGCGCCCGCTCCAGACCACATGGGCCGACGTCCGAGCGATGAAGCGCGACCGGCGACTTGCCCGAGCCGAAGAGGTGCGCCAAGCCCAAGCTCCCTCCGAGGTCGAGCTGGCGGACCTCGCGGCGCTGGCCGCCCGGCGACGCATCGGCAAGCTCGCAGCCTGGGGCGTGTTGCTCGTCGCGGTCGTGGCCTGTCTGGCGCGGCTCGTTGGGCCAGGCCAAGTGGTCGGTGGCGCCCTTGCACCCCTGACCGCCTCCGTGGCAGGCGCCTGGTCGCGAGCCTTGGGAACGTGGGTTTCTGCCGGTCTGGGGACGCCGGGACCTGCGGATCCGTGGGCAGCGGTCTTGGCCTGCGCTCACACCATCTCCTGGGGGCATGGGGTGCTCCTCCTGACGCTGCTCGCCCCTGTGCTCTCCGCGACCGGAGCCTGGTACGCGGCCGGAGCTGGCGCCCGGTCTGTCAGCGTGCGCACCTGGGCTTGCGTCGCCTACACCGCCTCTCCCGTCCTGTGGACCGCCCTGGCTCAGGGGCGCCTGGGAGCCGCGACCGCCCACGGCCTCCTCCCGTGGATCCTGCTGACCGTCGCCCGCGCCGTGGGGGCCGATCGCCGCGACCTCATCCGTCGCGCTGTCGACGTGGATGGGTCCTCAGACGTACCAGGGACGATGACGGAACGCTCCATGGTCACGCGCCGCCCCTCCCTTGGGGATGCGGCCATCGCCGGTCTCCTGCTCGGGGTCGCCTGCGCGGGCGCCCCGATCCTTCTTCCCGTCTGCCTCATCTTGCTTTTGGCGACGCAGGTGGTGGCCCGATTCCAGTGGCGTCTGCTGATCACGGCCCTACTTCCCCTTGTCTGCTTTGCCCGCCTCATCAAGGCCGCCATCACCGCCGGTTCCTGGCGGATGCTCCTGGCCGACCCCGGAGTGCCCCTCGCCTCGAACCCCACCCCGCTGTGGCGGGCCCTCCTCGGCTGGACCGACGAGCCCGTGGTCCCCTACCGGCTGTCGATCCTGAGCCCGGTGCTCGTGGCCCTGTCCTGCTTCATTGTTGGCGCTGCCCTGCTTGCCCTGCTGCGTCGAGGAGGTCGAGGCGCCGCGGTTCGCCTGGCCTGGGGTGTCGCCGTCGCCGGCCTCGCCACGGTCTGGCTGGCCGGCCGCATCCCCACGGCCATGTCGACGTCCACGATGGTGACCCCGTGGTCTGGAGCTGCGGTAAGTCTCGTGACGGCGGGGCTGCTCATGGCGGCTGCCGCCGGCGCCGACGGCGCCGGCGGACGGTTCTTCCGCAGAGGCAGCGCCCCTCGACTTCAGGCTGCAGCGCTGGTCGCTGTCATGCTCATCGGCCCGATCGCTGGACTTGCTACAACCATCTGGCAGTGGTCCGTCAGCCGGTCTGTGCTGGTCGAACGCTCCTCGCGGCCGGCCCTGCCCGCGGTGGCAGGCCTTGCGGCGGCTGGGGATGACGCGACATCAACCCTTGTCCTTAGCCGCAAGGATGGGGTGACCCAGTGGCACCTCACGCGCGGCTCCGGACCCGATCTTCTCGACATGGCCGCCGTCGCCGCGAGCGCCGAACTGGAGGGGTCGCTCACCCACCCCTCCCCCGTCGAACCTACCCCGGGCACGATCGACATCTCCTCCCTGGTCGCCGGGATGGTTGGGGGTGGAGCCGGGGGAACGGCCGACGCCCTGTCCCGCGCAGGTGTGGGCTTTGTCTTCACCCCCGTTGGAAACAAGACCCTGGCCGCCGCTCTCGATTCGACCGAGGGACTCTCGCGAACCGCCGAGGCCGCCGAGGTCGGGATCGCCTGGAGGGTGGGCGACGCCGATTCGCCGCGACGCAGTGCCTGGGCGCAGCTCGTCGAGCCCGACGGGAGCTGGACTGCCCTTCCCGTCCGCGGGGCCGTGATCCCGCCAGGAGGAACCGGACGCCTGGTGGTCCTCTCCGAATCAGCGGACTCAGGATGGAAGGCGACGATCGCCGGCGTCGGACTCGAAGCCGGCCGCGACGACTGGCGGCAATCCTTCGACGTCCCCGCCAGTGGTGGCTCCCTGGAGATCTCTCGTGGGCGCGACCCGCTCGTCACGGGCCAGATCACCATCCTCGTGATGAGCCTGCTCGTGGCGATGCCCCTGAGCCGCCGGCGAGCGAGCGAGGAGGCGTGAGATGACAACCCCCTGGATCCGAGCTAGCGCATCGGTCGGCTCCGCCCTCCTGCTCGTCGCAGCCGCGCTTGGGCTGACCTGGCTTGACCGCAACCATCCGCCCGGGCCGTGGGAGGAAGGAAAGGCGCTGGACGTCATCGTCGATTCGGGATCCTCGCGGGCCGTTTGCCCTGGCCAGATGCGACTGGCGACCGAGGGGGCCGAGGGTGAGGACATCGCCTACGACCGGGTCTACATCCCCCAGCCAGCTGAAGTTAGCTCCCAGGTTCTCGGCGTGGTCGGGGCGGGGAAAGGCGCGCAGGTGTGGACCATCGGCTCGACGGAGCGCTCGGCGCTGCGGGAAGGCGAAACCCACGTGCTGAGCCAGCCGGCAACACCCGCATCCCTGGCTCTGGCCTCCGGAAGCGGCCGAGACGGAACGACGATGGCGGCCGGCGGGGTCTTGTTCTCATCAACCGCCGGTGACCTGCGGGGCCTTGCCGGGGCCAGCTGCATCCTGCCGCGCTCCGACTCCTACATCCTCGCGGGGTCCACCGAGGTCGGCTCCTCGGCTCTCCTGACTGTCGTCAACCCCGGGGCCACCGCCGTCACCGCCGACGTCACTCTCTGGGGGGCTGCCGGGGTGATCGAGACCGTGGGAGCCTCAGGCCTGGTGATCCCTCCCGACTCGGAGCGCGTGGTGCGCCTGGAGGGCCTGACGGGTGGCGAGGATCGCCTTGCGGTCCGTGTCAGCGCCTCGGGCGGCGAACTCGCGGTGTACCTCCAGCACACACGCCTTGAGGGCCTTGTATCCGCCGGAGTCGACATCGCGGTGCCCGGCGCTCCACCCGCCACGGAGGTTGCGCTCGGGGGGATCGTCACTCAAGAGACCACGCTCGACACGACCGACCCCACCGTGCTGCGGCTCCTGGCCCCCGGTGACCTCGAAACCCGCGTCTCGGTGGCGATCTTTGGGCCTGAGGGGGAACTGGATCTTCCGGCCACCGAGGACATCGTTTTGCCGCCTGCGGAAGTGACGGACATTCCCCTGCTGGGCATCCCCACGGGAACCTACTCGGCGATCGTGACGGCAGACCATCCCGTGCTCGTCGCGGCGATGTCGACGACGGGCGGGGAGGGTGGCGCTGAACCTTTTGAGGTCGTGGAAACCGCCGGGGAGGACGGGGTGGACGAGGTAGGCGAGGTCCACGGGTCTGCCCGAGAGATCACTTGGAGCTCGGGAGAGGAAGCCCAGCAGAACGGATTCCTTCCCCTCTTCCCCGCGACCAGCCACATCGCCATCGGCGGCGCAGCCGGCGCCAAACTGAGGGTCTGGCTCATCGGTACCGATGGCAGCGAAGGCGAGCCTGTCGAGTTCTCCATCCCCGCCGGGCGCACCACCCTCCTGACACCCTCCCAGTTGAGGGCGACCGAAAGCACCGCCGGCATCCGGTTCTCCCTCGACTCCACCCAACCCCTAGGCCTCGCCGCCGTCCTGGAGGATGATCCAGGAATCGCCGTCATGACCCCCACCCACGCCTACACCCAGTCCCGGTCCATCCCCGTCCTCCCCCTCACCCCCTAGTGGAGGACTCCGGGGGAGGCGGGGGAGGTGTTGTGGAGGTTGGGGCCGCGAGCGCAGGCGGTGACCCAATGACCCTGTGCCCACCCCAGACTGGTAGACCGAAAGGAGAAGGACCCGATGGCCGCGTCGAACCCACCGTCGGGGCCGAGCCGCCGATCGGTGATGCCCCGTGCGTCATCTAACGAGCAGCCTGCGCCCCACCGCGATACCGCCCCCACGCGCATCGCCCCCATCTCGATCCCCCCAGCGAGCGAGGTCCCCGAAGAAGCCCCGCCCCGAGAACCTCGACGTGTGACCGCGCGGCCCCTGTCGGTCCAACCCTCCTCCTCGCGCGCCGCCGAGGATAGCTTCGAGGATCACATCCCCGACGAGGCCCCACAGGAGCCTTCCCGACGTCCGTGGTTCCGCTGGCCCAGGCGGTCCGGTGCCCCCCGCCGGCCCCGCGGCCCCCGCCGCCGCACCATCCGAATCGTCTCAATCCTCGCGATCCTCGCGGTTGCCTGGCCGCTGGGCCTGTTCCTCTGGGCGAACACGCGCCTCCACCACGTTGACGCCCTGTCGAACCGGGAGGCGACCCCCGGCACCACCTGGCTCATCGCCGGCACGGACCGGCGCGGCTCAGGCGGCGTCGACAACGCCGACGTCGAGGGCGCTCGGACCGACACGATCATGATCCTCCACTCCCCCCCCTCCGGCACCACCGCCCTGATGTCCCTTCCCCGCGACACCTATGTCGCGATTCCAGGGCATGGCAAGAACAAGATCAACGCCGCCTACGCCATCGGCGGCCCCAAGCTCCTTGTCAAGACAGTCGAGAAGCTCACGGGAATCACCATCGACCACTACGTCGAGCTCGGCTTTGGCTCGGTCGTCGACATTGTCGACGCGGTCAGTGGCGTCGAGCTGTGTTACGACAAGTCCGTCAAGGACCCCGACAGCAAGCTCAAGTGGAAAAAGGGCTGCCACCAGGCCGATGGCAAGACAGCCCTCGCCTTCTCCCGCATGCGCTACCAGGACCCCCTCGGGGACATCGGCCGCGCCCTGCGTCAACGCCAGGTGGTCGGGGCCGTGATGAAGCGCGCCCTGACCCCCGCGACCTTCATCAACCCCGTGCGCCAAGTCCGCCTCCTCACCTCCGGAACCTCAGCGGTGGTCGTCGACGAGAAAGCCAATCTCCTCGACCTCGGCAAACTCGCCTTCGCCTTCAAGCGGGCTACCGGCCCGGGCGGTGCGACGGGAACGCCGACCATCGCCTCCCTGGGTTATGATCCGGGCGGCGGGGTCGGCTCGGCCGTGCTCCTCGACGACAAAGCAGCCGCCAAGGACTTCAAGCAGCTGGCGAAAGGAACCTGGACCGGGAGTGATAGCGCCGGTCAGCAGTAGTCTTGCCCACACCCCCCCTTTCAGACCCCAAGGAGATCGCCCCTGTCCACCCGTTCCACGACCCCCGCGCACGATGGCGAGTCCCGTCATCGTGCGCATGTGACCCATCATCGAGGTGCTCGGGTCGCGGGCCTAGTCGCGCTGTCGGTGGTGCTGGGGCTTGGCACGGCGGGGGGGACGGGCTACTGGCTGTTGGCGAGCCGAATCGAGTCCTACGACACGACGCCGCAGCTGGTGAACCGGCCGGCGCCGCGGGGATCCACGGCCCCAGCGCAGGACGCGCTCGACCCCTTTGACGGCCGATCCGTCAACCTCCTGATCATCGGCTCTGACTCGCGCGACGGTGCGAATCGGGAGACCTCCGACGCCAAGGATGTCTCAGGCATGCGGTCGGACACGCTCATCATCGCCCACATCGCGGCGAACCGGCAGCGCATGATCCTCGCCTCGATCCCGCGCGACACGCTCGTCGACATCCCCGAGTGCACGATGTCAAACGGCTCCACCACCACCCCCGTCCACACGAAGATCAACGCGGCCTTCGCCTTCGGAGCGGCCTCCGGCGAGCATCTGGGGGACGCGGCGGCCTGCATCCAACAGACCGTCGAGACCGTGACCGGGGTGAGGATCGACGGCTGGACGGTCATCGACTTCGCTGGGTTTTCCTCGATGGTCGACGCCCTGGGCGGAGTCAAGATATGCGTCGACCGCGACATGTCCTCGACTAACGCCAAGCTCGACATCACGATGGGCTGCCACAAGTTCGACGGAAAGACCGCCCTGGCCTATGCCCGCGCGCGCAAGGGCAAGGGCATGCCCGAGGGCTCCGACCTAGCCCGGATCGGACGCCAGCAGCAGCTCATGGTCGCGATCCTCAAGAAGGCCGCTTCCTCCTCCCTGCTCACCGACCTGCCCGAGCTCTACCGATTCGCCGGGGCAGCCCTAGACGCAGCTGCTTTTTCTGAGGCTCTGGGATCCGTCAAAGCCCTAGCAGGCCTAGCCCGATCCCTACGATCCATCCCCCTAGAACGCATCGAACTAGTCACCGCCCCCTACGTCGACGCCGGCGACAGAGCCAACGTCCTCTTCTCCCTAGACGCCCCCGCCTTCTTCGATTCCCTAGCCGAAGACCGCCCCCTAGTAGGCGCCACCCCCACCCCCGCGTCCTAGCCCCCCAGCCGGAAACTGCGGAGTGGTCTCCTTGAAAAAAGCCCCCCAAAATTCAGGGAAACCACTGGCTCTCCTGACCCGTCTGTGGGTTGGTTGGGTTCGGGTGTTGGTGGATCTGGGTAGTCGTCGAGGTTGACACTGTCGCGCCTGGGCGAAGGCACCGTGGCGGTGCCCGACGGCGTGACGCCCGCAGCGCCCGACACCGCTGCCTCGCCCGTCCCACACGAGGCAAAAGTCACAAACCCATGTGCAAAAGTCACAAACCCATGAGCAAAAGTCACAAGTCCATGAGCAGAAGTCGCAAGTCCAGGTTTTGGCTCCCGCGCCAAGTCCGGGCACTCCTGTGACCAGGGCAAACGCCGGACGTCGGGGACGGTGGCTGCGTCGAAACCTGGGTTTGTGACTTTTGCCCTCTTTGTGGGTGGCGCTGTCTGCGACGCGAAAGCCACCAATGCCGGGGCCTCGACACCCAAATCCCACCCAAAACAACCCGCCACCTGCACCTACACATCAAACCCAACCCACAGACGCGTCAGGAGAGCCAAACCACTCCCCAGTCCGCTACCCCGGACCCCCCGGCGACAGAGAATGAGTACAGTGCACCCATGGCATTTGCTGCGACACCGGCCCCGCAGGGTCGGGTCGGCCTACAGCAGCTCCGGGCCAACCTCTCCGCCTGCATCGACGAGGCCAAGTCAGGACGAACCTTGGTGATCACCGACCACGGCACTCCTGTCGCCCGCATCGCCCCTCTCGCCGGGGAGTCGACCTACGACCGCCTCATTTCCGAAGGAGTCATCGTGCCGGCTCGACGCCGAACGGACCACCTTGATCCACCGGTCTCCGTCGGCGGCCCAGTGAGCGACTTGATCTACGAACAGCGCAGTCACCACCAACACACCCCAAGGCCCAACGAGTCTCTAGTTCGGGGGTAACGCCAAACCCCCCAACAACCCCACAAACTCCTCCTCCCCAATCACCCGCACCCCCAGTTCACGGGCTCGGGCTTCCTTAGACCCGGCTCCAGGCCCCGCGACCACGAGGTCGGTCTTCTTAGAGACAGAACCCGATGCCTTCCCCCCGCGGGCGGTGATCGCTTCCTTGGCTGACTCACGACTGAACCCCACCAGGCTCCCGGTCACCACGACCGTGAGGCCCGCCATCGTCTGCTCGAGACGATCGCCGGCGGGAACGGCCATGACGACCCCGTCCCGCTCCCAGGCTGCGCAGATCTCCTGGTGCCAGTCCACGGCAAACCACTCGACCACGGACTCGGCAATGACGGGACCCACACCGTCCACCGCCGCCAGAGCATCAGCAGAGGCAGCCCCGATCGCAGCTACGGACCCGAACGCCTTGGCCAGAGCCCGCGCCGCCGTCGGCCCCACATGCCGAATGGACAACGCCACGAGGATCCGCCACAAAGGTCGACTCCGCGCCGCAGCGATCTGCTCCAACAGCGCGACCGTGTTCCGCGTCGGCTCCGAGGGTTTGTTCTTCTGCGGCTTTGACCAAAAGAACCCCTCCCTGCCCCACTCCCCCGTCCGAGGATCCGCCCGCCACACCGACGCCTCGCGCAGCCCCTCGGCCGTCAACCCAAACAGCCCAGCCTCGGAGGTCAACACCGGCTCCGACTCCCCAACAGACTCCCCGCCCGCCTCCCCAACAGACTCCCCGCCCGCCTCCCCAACAGACTCCCCAACCGCCCCCCCACCCGACCCCCCAACAGACCCCCCAACAGGCCGCCCCCGCTCAGGATCCGCCAAGGCGAGCGCCGTCTTCATCCCCAGTTCCTCAATATCCAGCGCCCCCCGTCCCGCCGCATACGCCAACCGCTCCGCCACCTGCGCCCGACACCCTCGCGCGTTGGGACAGCGCAGATCGACATCGCCTTCCTTCATGGCCCGCAGCCCCGACCCGCAGGACGGGCAGACCTCCGGCATGACAAACGCCACCTCGTCCCCCGTCCGCGCCCGCAGGACAGGCCCCACCACCTCGGGAATCACATCCCCCGCCTTGCGGACCACCACGAGGTCGCCGACCCGCACATCCTTGCGCGCAACCTCCCGCGCATTGTGCAGAGTCGCACTCGACACCGTTGACCCTGAGACGCGCACCGGCTCCATGACCGCGAACGGCGTGACCCGTCCCGTGCGCCCCACCTGCACCTCTATCCCCTTTAGGCGCGTCGTGACCTCCTCCGGCGGGTACTTGAAGGCGATCGCCCAGCGCGGCGCCCGCGAGGTCGCCCCCAGCTGCCGTTGCGCCGCAAACGAGTCCACCTTCACCACGAGGCCATCAATGTCCAGCTCCAAGTCCCCCCGCATTTCCCCATAGCGCACGATGACGGCCATCACCTCCGCGATCGAATCCACGACCTCGGTACGTGGAGACGTGGGCAACCCCCAGGAGGCGAGCAGCTGATAGACCTCCGACTGGGCCCCAAGCAAAGGAACCCCATCCCCCCAGGTCAACGCCCCTATCCCGTGGACTGTCAGACTCAACGGTCGGCTCGCCGTCACCGCAGGATCCTTTTGCCGCAGCGACCCCGCCGCCGCGTTGCGGGGATTGGCAAACCGGGGGCGACCCTGAGCCTCCATCGCCCGGTTGAGTTCGTCGAAGTCGCGGGTCGAGATGAACACCTCACCGCGGATCTCGATCAGTCGAGGCGGGGCGCTGGTCCCCAGCCGCAGGGGCACCGACCGGATCGAGGCGACATTCGTCGTGATGTCCTCTCCGACCCGCCCATCCCCTCTAGTAGCCGCCGTCACGAGCCGTCCGTCCACGTAGGTGAGGTTGACCGCGAGCCCGTCGATCTTCAGCTCGGTGAGATAACGAACGCTCCCCACCTCCGCGGCAACCCTGGCAGCCCAAGCCTCGACGTCCGCTTCGCTCGTCGCATTATCGAGGCTGAGCAGGGCTTCTGCATGGCGCACCGACGCGAAATCCGCCGACGGCGGCGCCCCCACCGTCTGGGTCGGCGAGTCGGGCACTCGAAGCACCGGGTGGGCCTCTTCCAGGGCCTCGACCTCGCGAATCAAGGCGTCGTAGTCAGCGTCGGGAATCTCCGGAGCGTCCCGGAGGTAGTAGGCGGCGCGGTGAAGTCGGATTTCTGCCGCCAACTCAGCCCAGCGCGTCGTGGCCTGTTCGAGCGAAGGTTCCATGCCTCCATCGTGCACCAATGGGGTGACACGTGGTGGCCAGGACACGAAAACACTGTGTTCGCACTGGTATCCTCGCCATGGCGAGCGTCGCCCATTTCGTGGCGCGCCGCCGCCTGATAGGGGCCCCAGGGTTCCCTGGCCCGACAAACCAACACGAGACTGGTGAAGAATGCCTGACGAAACCACCCCAGCCGCCGCCCCCGACAAACGCCCCTCGCTCACCAAGCGCGCGGTCGGCATCGCGGCCATCGCCACGACCGTCCTTGCCGCCGGTGCCATCGTGGCCGCCGTCATGACCGTCCCTGCCATGTCGAAGGCGAACGAGATCGCAGGACTCACCTCCCTGATGGAGGCAACCGAGAACGCCCAAGCCGCTCTCAACACCGAAGTTCAAGAGATCATGCTGCGCGACCGCACCGAGCGCGAGCCGGACGAGGAGCGGACCGGGCGCGCAGTCACCGCCCTCATGGACGCGGCCAAGTCCGTGGGCATCTCCGCGATCGGGATCGCCGACGACACCCGAGGCAAGCAGGCCACCGAGCTCCTCACTAACGGCGAAGAGCAGCTCGTCAAGGCCCGGGAAACCGCCTACACCGGCGTGCCCGTGGGCCAGGCCTACGTCAGCTTCGACACCCTCATCGAGGACACCTGGACCATCCAGGAGGCAGCGGCCCCCTCCCTGCGCGAACTCGACCCCGAGATCGGGGAGACGGCCACGCTCTTCGTCGAGACCTACCGCAACTTCCCTCCCCAGGTCATTGACCCCACCGGCAAGTCCCCCAACACGCGCAAGCCCATGCTCGACGAGATGACCGATCCCGCCAACTCGAAGGCCTCCTCCGCTCGCCTAGTCGCCTACTCCACGGCTGGCGGCGCGGGCGTGTTGGCGCTGGTCGCCATCGTTTTGTGGGCGACAGTCCTGCGTCGCAAGTCCACCAAGGCGCACGATGACGGCGCACCCGTCCCGCCGGAAAAGCCCGCCAAGAAGGCCAAGGCTCCCGCGGGGCCTGTTGCGCCGGCGCCTGTTGCGCCGGGACCTGTGGCGCCGGGGCCTGCAGCGCCGGGGCCAGCTGCGACGCAGAAGAAGCCTGTCGTTGAGCCGGGACCCAAGGCGCCGGGTGGCCCGGCGGCTCCGGCGGCTCCCAGCGGCCAGCCGATCGCGATCCGACCACCAGCTCCTGGCGCCGGGGCGCCGGGCATCCGCCCTCCCGCGACCACGCCGGGAAGGCCAGCGGTCGCCCCACCTGCGACGGGACGCCCGCCGCTGACGAGGCCCGGCGCACCACCTGCCATCCGTCCACCTCTCAGCGGGACCGGTGGGCCGCCATCGTCCGAAGCGGGGTCAACGACACCTCCTCTGGCCCCATGGCCGAAGAAGCCGCCGACTGCGTAGCGCGTGGTCGACGTCACCATCAACGGGAAGAACCGTCCTAGCGACGGTCTGGAGGGACAGGTGGAGACCCCCAAACGGACACGATCCGGGCGGTCGGGGAACCTGCTGGTCGCATCGGCGGTGCTCCTCATCGTGGCCGCCTTGTCCGGCGTTTTCGTGTCGTGGCAAAGCGTGATGCTGCTTCGAGACACCCGGTACGACGCCCTGTCCGTGACCATCCTCGGCGACCTCGAAGAATTCCGAGGCCGGCTGAACGAGGAGATCAGCGCCGCCAGCGTCAGCAACCCTGACCAAGAGCGGTTGACGTTGGCGCAACAGGCCTCGGACAAGCAGGCGATCACTCTCACGACCCACGCCTCTGACGCGGGGCTGATCCACGCGGTCGAGGACCAAGACTTGGCTGACCGGCTGCGCTCCTTCTTCGCCGATCCGGTCAAGGCCCTCAACGGCGCGCGCCCGGCCCCCGGAGGGCTTAGGGCTGTGGGCCTCGAGCAGGCGTTGATCGACATGGTGGAGTTGGCCGACCTGTGTTCCCGCTCCATCACCGATCCGGTTCTCGCGGCGCATGCGATCCAGCTGCCTTCCCTGGGCCCAAACAACGAGGTGAACGATCCCGCGCGCTCTGGGGCCATCGCCGAGATGGCAACCTCGGCCCGGTCTTTGACAACGCAAGCGACAGCCCGGCTAGTGACTGACCTCGTCATGACCGTGCTAGGCGCGACCGGGGCCGTGCTGCTCCTCCTCCTGTCGTCCCGCGAGAAGAAGCGCCGTGAAGCCCGCGACGCCGAAGCCCTAGAGCGCTCCTTGGCCGCGTTGGACGATGACGAACTCAACTCCCCAGAGGATCTCGCCGAAGGTGACCGGCCGGGTGGGCCGGTCCTGCCGGTCCAACCGGTCCTTCCGGTCGGGCCGTTCGGACCTGACGGACCCAAACTCCCCTCTGCCCCCGACCTCCCCACCCCGCCCGTCCCCGCCGCTCCGCCCACCACTCCGCCCGGTCCTCCATCAGCACGAGAACCGGCCCCGTTTGACGACTCCTTCCCGCCGGTGATCGCCGCACCTCGCATCCCCACCCGGGATCGCCCCGAGTTCCGGCCGCGCGCGGGAGCCGGATTGTCGACCTTCCCCGCAGCCGCACACCCCGTGACGGGAGCCCACGAGGACGCCCCCCAGCCGCCGGCGATCCCCGGCCGACTCGACGATTCCTCTGACCACCCCACCCGCCTCTCCGATGCCATCCGAGAAGCCGCGGCGAGCGTCGGTCAGCCCCACCGAATGTGGGTCACCGAACGCGCCAACCCCGACCTAACACAAGATGCCCATCCCCTCATCGTCGAGATACTCAAACCCCTGCTCAACAACGCGATCCGATTCTCCCCTCCAGCATCCCGCATCCGCATCACGACCCGAGAGACCCCCACCGCCGTCAGGATCGACATCACCGACGAAGGCACAGGACTCGACCCAGAAACTGCCCGAATCCTCACCGCCGCCCTAGCAAACCCCCACGAAGCCCACCGCCTAGGAACCCGAGGCCTCCCCTCGGCCGCCCAAGCCGCCGCCCACCTAGGCGCCCGCGTAGGCCTAGTCCCCCACAAAAACGCCCCCGGCACCACCGCAGTAGTCCTCCTCCCCACCACCCTCCCGTAACGCCACCGACGAATCGACGTACCACGTCCTAGAAGGCGAGAGCATCCCTGCCTGCCTCGAACTCGGCGAGCGCCTGGTCCGCCGCGCGCCGATCCACCGTTGCCACGGGGAACTGGCTGCCGTCCGTGATGGGGGATCGTCCAGTTGCATCTCCCGCGCCGAGTGCGAGGAATCCGACACTTTGGACCGCTGTCAGGGACCCAGAATTGTCGGATTCCTCGCACTCGGCGTTGGGGCTCGATTCCGGGTTGGTGATGATGCCGTGGCCTAGGACACGGTCTCCCTGGTAGAGGACGGCGGACTGGCCCGGAGCGACGGCCCAGGCTGGTTCGAGAAGGTCGATTCGCCATCGTGCGCCTGGGTGGGGGCGAGCGGGGAGGGGGGAAGCGTGGGCGGGGAGGGGGGAAGCGTGGGCGGGGAGGGGGGTGCCGTGGGCGCGGACTTGGACTTCTACCTGGGCGCCTGGGGTGAGGGGGGCGTAGGTGAGGAGGTTCTCGATCTCTAGGGAGGTCGTGCGCAGGGCGTGCTTGGGGGCGACGTGGAGGGTGTTGGCCGCCACATCGACGCGGGAGACGTAGCGGGGGTGGCCGTCGGGGGCGGGGTTGGGCAGGGCGAGGCCGCGGCGCTGGCCCATGGTGTGGCCGACGGCGCCGCCGTGGGTCCCGACCTGGACGCCCCGCTCGTCGAGGATGGGACCGGGCTGGGCGCCCAGGCGAGATCGCAGGAAGGAGCGCACATCGCCATCGGGCACAAAGCAGAGGTCCGTGGAGTCGGGCTTGGTCGCAGCGGTGAGGCCGATGGCGGCGGCTCGCTCGCGCACGGCTGCTTTCGACGGGAAGTCGCCGAGGGGTAAAAGGGCGCGGGACAGGGCGTCGGGCCCAACGCCGGCGACGACATAGGACTGGTCTTTGGCCAGGTCGCGGGCGCGGGAGAGGGTGAGGCGACCCTCGGTGTCGGCGCCTAGGCGGGCGTAGTGGCCGGTGCAGACGGCGTCGAAGCCCAGGTCTTGGGCGCGGGTGATGAGTGCGCCGAACTTGATGTCCTGGTTGCAGCGGACGCAGGGGTTTGGGGTGCGGCCGGTGCGGTAGGCGTCGAGGAAGGGGGTGAGGACCAGGGCGTCGAACTCGGCGCTGAGATCCCAGGTGAGGAGGTCAATGCCGAGAGTCTCGGCGGCCCGGAGCGCGTCGGCAGCGGTATCGGCAGAGCAGGAGCGGGCGCGGGGGGGCTGGGCTGCGGGGGCGGAGGCAGAACGAAGCGCCGACGCGTCGAGAACCCGGGCCCCGTGGAGGAGGAGGTGAACACCGACCACCTCGTGCCCGGCTTCCATCGCGAGCGCGGCAGCGACGGCTGAGTCGACCCCTCCACTCATCGCTGCCAGGACCTTGAGACCCACGGGCGGGAGTCTACGCGGCGAGCGCGCCCGGCGAACCGAGCGACGGACGTGTGACATCGCTGCCCGCCGCGACCTCCACACGGCCGGTGGTCCGCTGCCTTCTCATGGTGCGTCACAATTGACTCCGTGACCGCAGCGACTCAGGCTGGCCCCAACGCCACTCCCCTCCCCTACCCTGCCACCCGCGTCCTTGGCCCGCGCCTTGTCGACGGGGGGCTGGACATTGTGGTCCCCTCCTGGCGTGCCACTGAGGTCACCCTCTGCCTCATCGACAACCCCCGCTCCCCTGACCAGCGAGAACGCCGCGTCCCCCTCTTTGGTCCTGACCAGGGCGTGTGGCACGCTCACATCCCCGACGTGCATCCCGGTCAGCACTACGGCATCAGAGCAGACGGCCCCTGGGATCCCGACGCCGGCCTCGTCTTCAACCCCAACAAGCTTCTCCTCGATCCCTACGCCCGCGCCATTGACGAGACCCCCCGCCTTGGCCCTGAGCTCTTCTCCCATGAGGTGGACGACAACCTCGCCTCACGCAACACGCCCCGAACCCCAGACCAACGCGACTCCTCCCGCCTCAACGCCCACGCCATCGTTGTCAACACCACTTTCGACTGGGGCGACACCGCTCGCCCCCACATCCCCTGGGAGCAGACCTTCCTCTACGAGGCCCACGTCCGCAACCTCACGCGCCAACACCCCGACCTCCCCGAGGATCTCCGCGGCACCTACGCCGGGCTCGCCCATCCTGCCGTCATCGAGCACCTCACGAGCCTCGGCGTCACCTCCGTCGAGCTTCTTCCCATCCACGCGGCGATGACGGAAGCCGCCCTGACCAGCCAAGGCAAGATCAACGCCTGGGGCTATTCGACCCTCGCCTTCTTCGCCCCCGACCCCCGCCACGCCTCCGCCGCCGCCCGTGCCGCCGGCCCCCAGGCTGTCATGAACGAGGTCAAGGGCATGGTCAAGCTCCTCCACGCCGCGGGGATCGAGGTGATCCTCGACGTCGTCTACAACCACACCTGCGAGTCCGGCTCGCTGGGCCCCACCGTCTGCTGGCGCGGCCTGGACAACCTCACCTGGTATGCGCACGATGACGAGACTCCCATCGAGATCACAGACGTAACCGGATGCGGGAATTCCCTCGACTTCCGCCATCCCGAGGTCATCCAGATGACGCTCGACTCCCTGCGCTACTGGGCCAATGAATACCACATCGACGGCTTCCGCTACGACCTCGCCGTCACCCTCGCCCGAGGTCAGCACGGCTTTTCTCCCGACCATCCCTTCCTGGTCGCCGTCAAGACAGACCCCGTTCTCCAAGGCCTGAAGCACATCGCCGAGCCCTGGGACATTGGCCCCGACGGCTGGCAGACCGGCGGTTTCCCCCTCCCCTTCGCCGCCTGGAATGACCGCTTCCGCGACGACGCCCGCTCCTTCTGGCTGGCCAACCCCCGCGCCGAGTCCCACGGACACCCCGGCGTCTCCGCGAGAGACCTCGCCACCCGCCTCTCAGGCTCGGCCGACCTCTTCGCCTCCCAATCTCCCGGCCGCACCCCCCTCGCGAGCGTCAACTACATCGCCTCCCACGACGGATTCTCCCTCACTGACCTCGTCACTTACGATCAAAAACACAACCGCGAGAACGGCGAGGACAACCGCGACGGCCACGACGACAACCGCTCATGGAACCACGGGCGCGAGGGACCAATCCTCGGATTGGAGAGTGACGCCATCGTCCATCAGCGGCGTACGTCCGAGAGGAATCTGCTGGCCACGCTCGCTTTTGCTGCGGGAGTGCCGATGATTGCCGCGGGCGACGAGATGGGTCGCACCCAGCGCGGCAACAACAACGCTTACTGTCTCGACTCGCCCGTGACCTGGATCAACTGGCGGCTCGAGCCCTGGCAGCGCGACCTCCTCGCCACGACGGCCGCGATGTTCCGCCTGCGCTCCCAGCACCCCGCGCTGCGTCCCACCCAGTTCTTCACCGGCAATCCCAAGGACGATGGCGTCCCTGACCTCGCGTGGTATGACGCGGCCGGGCAGGTGGTTGGCTCGTGGCAGTGGGATGACTCGTCCTTCCGGACCCTCCAGATGCTCCGGCGTGGCCCCGCCCCCGGCGACCGCGACGCCCTCCTGGTCATCAACGGCCGCGCCGAGCCCGCTTCGGTTATGCTCGCCCCGCCGCCACCTGGCCTGACCTGGGAACTCGTGGGCGATTCAGCCAAGCCCACTCCCGAGGAAACCCCCGCGGGCCCCACCGCCCCCGAGATCACCCTCAGCCCCCTCAGCCTCCGGCTATTCCTCTCGACAGCGTGAGGGTCAGGCGTTTGCAGCCAACCCCATGTCGGCGCTGGTGATTAGGAGCGGGTGGTTGGGGACGACGCGCACGCCGTAGCCGAATGCGCCTGAGCGTTCAAGAGGGACTAGCCCCTCGAAGCGCACGACGCCCTCCTCCAGGGGGGTGAAGTCCGATAAACGGGCGACCTGGTAGTCCACGAGGTCGTCTCCTTCGGTTGCGCGACCGTAGACCACCTGGACGGAGACGTCCTCAGGCGCGAGGTCGCCGAGCATTGCGTCAACTCGGATGGTCAGCTCATCGCCGACCCGGGCGACCTCACCGAGGCCGACCACGGCCACGTGATCCACCCGGACCGAGGGCCAGGCCGCTCGGACCCGCGCCTTCCACGCGGCGAGGGTCTTCGCCGCGGCAAACCCGGAGGCGCCAAGAACCCGCCCCGAGGTGGCCGCAGGCGTGTAGAGCCGCTCCACGTACTCGGCGACCATGCGGGTGGCCTGCACCTTGGGTGCGAGCGTCGCGAGCGTGTGCCGAATCATTCCCAGCCAACCCACGGGGATTCCCCGCTCATCGCGTGTGTAGAAGTGCGGGACTACCTGTCCTTCGATGAGGTCGTAGAGCGCCTGGGCTTCGAGGTCGTCGCGCCGCTCGGCATCGGACACCCCGTCGGCCGTGGGAATGGCCCAGCCGTTTTGGCCGTCGCACCACTCATCCCACCAGCCGTCGCGGATGGATAGGTTCAGCACCCCGTTGAGCGCCGCCTTCATCCCTGAGGTGCCGCAGGCCTCGAGCGGACGCAGGGGATTGTTCAGCCACACATCGCAGCCGGGAACCAGAGCCTGAGCCATGGCGATGTCGTAGTTCGGCAGGAAAACAATCCTCCGGCGCACCAGCGGATCGTCAGCGAACCTCACGAGGTCCTGGATCAGCAGTTTCCCCTGCTCATCGTTGGGATGGGCCTTGCCGGCCACGATGATCTGCACCGGGTGGTCGGGATTGGTCAGCAGGGCCCGCAGCCGATCCGGATCCCGGAGCATGAGCGTCAACCGCTTGTAGGTCGGCACCCGCCGGGCGAACCCGATCGTCAGCACATCGGGATCCAAAACGTCGTCGACCCAGCGCAACTCTGCAGGTGAGGCGCCCCGCTTGAGCCACGATGCACGCACCCGGCGCCGCGCCTGAAGCACCAAACGCTCACGCGAGCCTCGCCGCACGGCCCACAGCGCGCCATCGTCCACCGCTGTTGGATCAGTCCAGCGCGAGAGATCTGGATCGGGCCCGAGGTGCGCGACCTCGAGCGCCGCAAGCTCCGGGTCCTGCCAGGTCGGAGCGTGGACACCGTTCGTCACTGAGGTGATGGGCACCTCACGCTCGTCGAAGCCTGGCCAGAGCACGCGGAACATGCCTCGTGAGACTTTGCCGTGGAGCTGGGAGACTCCGTTCGCACGCCCGGCCAACCGCAGTCCCATGACCGCCATGTTGAAGGCGTGGGGATTCCCACCCTCGTAATCCTCAGCCCCGAGCGCGAGAATTTGGTGGACGTCAACCCCGCCAATCGCCATCGGCCCCGAGAAGTAGCGGCCGATGACGGAGGCGTCGAAACGATCGATGCCCGCCGGGACGGGGGTGTGGGTCGTGAAGACCGTCGAGCCACGCACGACTTCGAGGGCCGTGCCGAAGTCCAGGCCAGCGCCGACCAGCTCGCGGATGCGCTCGACGCCGAGGAAGCCGGCGTGCCCTTCATTCATGTGGTAGACCTCGGGCTCGGGCGCGCCGGTCAGGCGGGAGAATGCCCGCAGTGCCTGGACGCCGCCAACGCCGAGCAGGAGTTCTTGGAGGAGGCGATGATCCTCGCCGCCACCATAGAGCCGGTCGGTGACCACGCGCTCCTGAATGTCGTTGAGGGCGAGGTCGGAGTCGAGGAGGAGGAGCGGGACCCGGCCGACCTGCGCATGCCAGATCCGGGCGTGGAGGGTGCGGCCCTCAAGGATGGGCAGGTGGACGGTCGCGGGGGTGCCGTCTGCTTCGCGCAACAGCGCGAGGGGGCCGTCATTGGGGTCGTTGACGGGGTACTGCTCGGCCTGCCAACCCTCACGGGTCAAGGACTGCTTGAAGTAGCCCGACCGGTAGAGCAGGCCGACGCCCACGATGGGAACGCCCAGGTCAGAAGCCGATTTCAGGTGGTCGCCGGCGAGGATTCCCAGGCCTCCGGAGTACTGCGGCAACGCTGCTGTGATGCCAAACTCCGGGGAGAAGTAGGCGATCGACGCGGGCAGCTCCGAGGAGTCGGCGTCATACCAACGCGGCTCGGCGAGGTATTCGCTGAGGTCCGCGTCAAGCTCCGCCAGGCGCTTGGTGAAGGCTGGGTCGTTGGCGAGTTCGCGCAGTCGCGCCGGGGCAAGCTCCCCCAGAAGCGCGACCGGGTCGCCGTGGACTTTTTCCCACAGCGCCGGGTCAATCGAGGTAAACAACTCGCGCGTGGGGGCGTGCCAGCACCATCGCAGGTTGGAGGCGAGGCGGTCGAGCGCGGCAATCCTGGGCGGCAAGACCGTGCGGACGGTAAACCTTCCGTTGAGTTTCACCGACTCACCCTACCTGTCCCCCACGCGGGAACAGGGTGCTCCCCGTCCGCTCTCCACGAACACGGAAGGCCAGGACCAGCTCCCCCGGGGGCCACAGGTCACCCGGGGGTGCGGGCGGTGATGGTGAAGGCGCCGGAGCCGGATCTGTTTAGACCGGCCACAAAGTACGACTGGCCGGCGACCAAGTTCGCCGAGAGTCGGAAGTTGAGGCTGCCGGCGGAGTCATCGTCGGATGTGATCGGTATGCCTCCCGTTGAGGCGAGGATTCCGAAGGGGTTCGAGGTGGCGGCCCGGTCGGAGGACTCGAAGACGTAGGCTCCCGAGGTCGGCGCAGTGAACTTCAAGGCTGTACCAGATGGACCAGGAGAGACCCTGATAGGGGCAAGGTTCCAGGCACAGGCGGTCGCGTAGCTGTCACCGCATCCCGACGGCGGAGGCTGCACCACAGAAGCCGCCTGGGTCACCGCCAACGTTGCTGACGCGCCACCGGCGGTCACCGTCACCGTCCCGCTGCGGGCAGCACCGGTGTTGGCCTGCACAGACACGAGCATCGTCGCACCGCTGGCCCCGGTGACCGGAGACGCCGTCAACCACGACTGATTCGACGACGCTGACCACGAGGATTGATTCGTCGTCACGACCACCCCCGTGGACGCCAAACTCGACGATGGCGCCCACGCCGTCTGCGACAGCGACACCGACGCAGTCACGCTCTCCCCAGCCTGCGTCACCGACACCGTTGCCGAGGCACCGCCGGCGGTAACCGTGACAGTCCCGCTCCGGGCAGCCCCAGAGTTGGCCGACACCGATACCGAAAGAGTCGCGCCACTAGCCCCCGAGCTGGGAGACACCGTCAGCCACGACTGGTTCGACGAGGCAGTCCACGACGCCTGGTTCGTTGTCACGAGCACTCCCGTCGACGCCACCCCCGTCCACACGGACCAGGAGGGAATCGACACGGACACCGTTGCCGGAGCACCGCCGGCCTGAACCACAGACAAGGTCGCGCTCGCACCTCCAGCCGTGACCGTCACCGTCCCCGACCGGGACGTTGACGAGGTGTTCGCCGAGGTGGAGACCGTCATCGTCCCCCCGTCAGCGCCAGACGCAGGAGACACGGAAAGCCACGACTGGTTCGACGACGCCGACCACGACGCTTGGTTCGTTGTCACCGCCACGGGAATCTGTGACGCCTCAGCGCGCGGCGACCACTGGGAGACCGAGAGCGAGACGCTCGACGTCACCCCTGCTGGCGCCGCTTGGCTCACCATGACCGTCGAACTCGCCCCGCCAGCCGTGAAGGTGACGACCCCCGACCGGGACGATGACGAGACGTTGGCTTGGACGGACAGCGTCGCCGACGCTCCTCCTGCGCCAGAGACGGGCGACACCGTGAGCCACGACTGGTTCGACGATGCCGACCACGACGGCTGGTCCGTCGCCACCTGGACGGTCGTCGAGGCTGCTGAGTCCCACGCGGACCACGACGTCACGGAGGTCGACAAGGAAGCGGGAGCCTGACCGCTCGCTTGAGTCACAGTGAGCGTCGCTGACGCGTCGGAGGAGGAAAGTGTTATGACGCCCTGACGGGCCGCCCCCACATTCGCAGCTGCCGACACTGTCAGCAGGTCCCCGGAAAGTCCCCACCGATCCGACACCGTCAACCACGGCTGGTTCGACGTGGCGTTCCACTGTCCGGTGGCCGACCTTGCGAGGACCTCCAGGCTCGCTGCTCCCGCACCCGGCGACCATTCCGACTGGGACAGCGAGATATACGGCTTCGCGCCCTGACGGACCCGGAATAGGGCCGCCTTCCCGGCCGCCAGCACCGTGATGCGTCCTTCCCGCTCGTACACGGTGGGATTGTTCGCCACCGACACCTTCATCTTCCCCTCAGGCAGGCCTGACGTGGGGGACACGCTGAGCCACGCCTGATCGGACGATGCCGACCATGACGGCTGATTGGTGCTCACCCTGACGTCAAGGCTCGAGCCGGTGTGATACAGGGTCCAGCCCGAAAACTCCAAGGTCAGCGTTGTCCCGGCTGCCGGCTGCGTCACGGGAATCGTCACTGTGCCACCGCTGGCTGTTACGGTCACGGTCGCTGATCGAGCCGGCCCTGTGTTGGTGGTGGTGTTGAGATAGAGGCTCCCCCCGGAGGCACCAGTCGGCGGCGAGAGAGTCAGCCACGACTGGTTCGACGACGCTGACCACGCCCCCTGCCGCGTCGTCACGACCACCGGGGCGCTCGTGGCGGAGGCCTCTGATGCCCAGGTAGTCGGAGACACGCTCACGGGAACCCGTGGAAGTCCTTGGACCACGAGAATTTTCGCCGATGCCGTGGATGAGCGCACGGTGATTATGCCGCTGCGCAGCCCTCCGGTGGGGTTCTCCGCCACCGATGCCGTCAGCGACTGACCAGACGTTCCCGACGCCGTCGGCGTCAACCACGCCGCATCCGAGGTCGCCGTCCACGCGCCACCGCTCGTCGTCACGGTGGTTGTTTCCGGATAGATGACATCGTCAATCCTTAGCTGTGACTTCGACACTCGCACCCAGGGGTTCGAGAGAGTCAACTCGACGTGCACTCGCGCCTGACTGGCGTTCACCTCATCGACGCGCACCGTCAGGCCTCCGCCGACCGACTCCATCGTTTGGCCAGTCCTCCATCGCTGACCCATCGAGGGATGCGATCCGCCGGGAGTAAGGACAAAGGTTTCGCCCGACAGGTATTGGAACAAAGAGGCATCGTCGTAGCGGTTGAGGTGGCGAATCGACACTCCTCCGATCCGAGGGTCGTACTCGACGTAGTACTCGGCGATGGAGGACCCTCGCGTCTCCAGGATCTTCAATGCCTCAATGCCCGGGCCTGTCACCCAGGTGCTGTCCCTCAAGGTGACGTCGTAGGCGCCTGAGGCTGTGATCACCTGATACTCCGGCATCCCCGGGGCAAGAATCCCCGACGTGGCTTTCTGCCAGCCATTCAGGCCCGTGGTTTCCCATCGGGCAATCCCCATGACGTTGTGCCGGTCTCCGTAGGTTTCCGAGACTTCGTAGCATGAGCAGATCTGCTGGCCGATTGACCCAATCGGCCCGTCGACGACACCCTCGGGGCACGTCGCGGACGCCGCGTGAAGAAGCCCGAGGTTATGGCCGATTTCGTGGATGAGGACATCCCCCTGGTTCTCCACCGATTCCAGCGGAATGTGCGTCACTCCCCCGGAAGCCAGACCCGCACTGCCCACCGAGGCGACTCCCGCGTAGTCAGCGCAGCCGTCTTTGTTCTCGTCGATCGGCGACACAATGAGGAGGTGTCGGCGTGAGGCCCCCGAATACGGGCTGGTGCTCGAATGGCCGAACAGACGCGCCGCCTCTTCGAAGGCACCGTTGCCACTGGAGACACACCGGGCCGAGGTCCTTCCCACCCTCGCATCGGCATAGGAGAACTGGAAGGACGAGACCTCGCCCCTTGTCTCCCGCGCCCACCACGTGGACAGAACTCCGATGTACGCCGTCATGTCCGACTCGCTGATCCACTTCGCCCGGCCATTAACCGAGAGGAAGGCGATGTCAACCCAGTGCGGCGCGGGGGTTCCCGCCAATGCGACAGGCGCCTCAGCCACGACGGCCAGCTCGGCGACGTCCAAGGCCAAGGCCGCCTCAGCGGCAGCTTCGACCAGAACAGCACCGGCGCCCTGGCTCGCGTCAAGCGAACCTGATGCGCCGCCATCGTGCGCCAAAATGCCGGCGACCTCCGGCGACGACTTGTCCACCACGCCGGTGGGCACGACTACGGTCGCCTCCACGACCTGGTCAGGCGCGACCTCCTCGCTCAGGCTTTGCCGGTCGATCGGCACCGCGAGGCCCGAGTCGAGCTGGATGAAAAGGTCGGGCTCGTCGGCGGGCAGATCCATGATTTCCAGGATCGTGCCCGTCACTTCAACGAGCGCTTCGGTGCCAAAGACGGACGATGACGCAGCGACAGTTTTCGCTTCATGCGTCAGGTTGGATCCCGTGGACTCGGCAGCAAGGCCGCCGCCGATGACCAGGGCAAGGGCCGCCAAGGCGGCGCAGGACGTCGAGATTGTTCGATTTCGGGGGTGAGACATTCCAATGATCCGTTCACTATGATGGGCCACTGGGGGGACTTGTGTGGTCCGATGGGGCTGGACGCGACCCCGGGGCAGGGTCAGACGCCGGCGTTCATCACTGAGCGCCGGCGTCATTCTACCCGGGGCATCACCCAGGCAGGCGAGCAGAGATGGTGAAGGCGCCGTAGCCGACCCGGTTGAGACCAGCCATGTGGTATGTCTGGCCGGCGACCAGGCTCACCGACAGCCGGAAGTTCAGGTCGCCAGCGGAGTCGTCATCGTAGGCCATCGCGCTCCCACCTGCTGTGGCGAGGAGACCGTAGGGGTTTGACGTCGAGTCTCTGTCGGAGGACTCGAAGACGTAGACCCCCGAGACGGGCGCGGTGAACCTCAGGGCCGTGCCACTGGGACCAGGATAAACCCTGATGGGAGCCAGGTTCCATGGACAGGAATTCGCATAGCTCTCGCCGCAGCCAACCGGAGGAGGCTGGACCACAGCGGCCGCCTGGGTCACCGTGAGCGTCGCCGATGCGCTGCCAGCGAACACCGTGACGATCCCGCCGCGAGCGGCCCCCGTGTTGGCCGGGGCCGACACGAGCATCGTCGCGCCATTGGCACCGCTTGCGGGAGACAGGGTCAGCCACGGTTGGTTCGAGATGGCCGTCCACACCGGCTGGTTCGTCGTCACCACCACTCCCGTCGAGCCAGCGGTGGACGATGGCGCCCACACCGTCTGCGACAGTGACACCGTCGCCACGGGCGCACCGGCCTGTGTCACCGTGAGCGTCGCCGACGCGGTTCCTGCAGACACGGTCACGACCCCGCTGCGAGCGGGCCCGGCGTTGGGCTCGACTATCACGAGCAGGTAGGAGCCGGCGGCCCCAGTCGTGGACGGGATCGAGAGCCAAGGCTCGTGCGTCGACGCCGACCACGACATCTGATTCGTCGTCACACCCGTGAACGCATAGCCGCCGTCCGTTCCCATGTCCCACTCCGGCTCCGACAGCCACACGTACGCAGGGGGAATCTCAGCCTGGTTCACCGTGAGAGTCGCCGATGCTCCGCCCGCCGACACGGTGACGCTCCCGCTTCGGGCCGCGCCCGTGTTCGCTGCCACCGACACCGTGAGAGTTGCTCCACTGACTCCCGAGCTGGGCGAGAGAGTGAGCCAGGGTTGATTCGACGACGCCGACCACGAAGCTTGGTTTGTCGTCACCACGACGGGAACCTGCGCCGCTCCCGACGTCGGCGACCACTGCGTCTGCGAAAGCGAGACTGATGCCGGCGTGAGGCCGGCTGCCTGGGTCACCGTCACGGTCGCGGTCGCGTCGCCGGCGGTAACGGTTACCACTCCCGTGCGTGCCGCCCCCGTGTTCGCTGCCGCCGACACCGTGAGGGTCGCGCCGCTGACTCCCGAACTTGGCGAGACCGTGAGCCAGGATTGGTTCGACGACGCCGACCACGAGGCCAGTCCCGTCGTGACGACGACCCCGGTTGAGGCCATCCTCGACCACACCGACCAGGTGGGAATCGACACCGACACCACTGCCGGCGCCTGGGTCACCGCGACCGTGGAACTCGCCGCGCCAGCCCTGAAGGTCACAATCCCCGACCGGGACGATGACGAGGGATTGGCCTGGACGGATACCGTCGCCATCGTCCCATCCGAGCCTGAGATTGGAGCGACGGTGAGCCACGGCTGGTTTGA